>Ga0316604_10000028_pt1 | contig 268947 bp, 240 predicted proteins | sample OWC_soil_day20_C_FD_207650 | JGI IMG/M metagenome (GOLD analysis project Ga0316604, IMG submission 207650) | Wetland soil microbial communities from Old Woman Creek delta, Ohio, United States - OWC_soil_day20_CT | ecosystem: Environmental > Terrestrial > Soil > Wetlands | place: USA: Ohio... | reverse complement strand
CTCCCCATTCAAACCCCCGTTAGCATAAGCTAACGGGGGTTTGTCGTTTACTACCGATCCAACCTCTTGCCATGAGCGGACCAGATTGGCGGAATATTGCCAGTAGGAAATATGTCAATTAGGCCTCGTTTGGGCCTGGTAACGGGCTTTTTGAGCTTTTGGGACTGGTAGTGCGTGCTAATAGGCTGACTCTGGTTCACGCGCTAATCGCTTGAGGATGGCTGGATATCAGCCAAGTAGCCTGCGTTGAGTAAGATACTTCTCAAGAATTTCCAGTCGTGCAATCGGGTCATCCAGTTCCAGCAGCTTTTGCTTGGCCAGATTCTGGATAGGCAAAACTTCGGTAATCCGATAGCCCACCCATTCTGCTTCGTCGTAGCGATGCGGTTCGGGCATGCGTTCCTTGCCGAGGTCGCCGACGATGCGGCGGAGCAGGGGAACGAGGCGTTCGCGTTCTGGCGGTAGTGGTGTCGGGCCGGTTTCGGCCAGCAGTTCGACGCTTGCTTCAAGCAGGCCACCCGCTCCGACGGTGCTTTCGATAATCCGGAAACGGCGACCACCCTGGGCGGTGATCATCAGGATGCCAAGTTGCTCCATCTCCCAGGTGCTGATTGTTGCGAGCGTGCCGATAGGGTGGGGAACGGCCGTCGCACCGACTTCGCTACCTTTTTCGATCAGGCAGATGCCGAAGGGGCTGTTGATCTTCATGCAGGCGGCTGCCATGTCGAGGTAGCGTTGCTCGAAGATTTTCAGCGGCAGCATGCTGCCGGGGAAGAGTACCGTGCTGAGGGGGAAGAGGGGGATGCGCAGCGTTTCGACGGCATTGCCGGATGGGGAACGGATAAAGTCAAACCAGCCCATGTCAGCGCTCCTCGCCCCAGCGCTGCATCAACTTGTGCGCCACGCCGATCTGGTCGAGCGCGCGGGCGACAACGAAATCGACAATGTCCTGCACGCTCTGTGGGTGGTGATAGAAGCCGGGGCTGGGCGGCAGGATGACAGCTCCTGCCCGCGACAGGCGCAGCATGTTTTCGAGGTGAATGGCCGAGAAAGGCGTTTCCCGTGGCACGAGCACCAGTTTCCGGCCTTCTTTCATGACCACATCGGCAGCACGTTCGATCAGGTTGTCGGCCAAGCCCTGGGCGATCGCGGCCAGCGTTCCCATCGAACAGGGGCAAATGATCATGGCATCGGGGGGGTTGGAGCCCGAGGCAACCGGGGCGAACCACTCCTCGCGGCCGAAGACGCTCAGGTTTTCCGGGGAGATCGACGGAATGCGGGCGAGCAGCGCACTTTTGGCATCGGCCGGGCGGGAGGGGAGTTCGAAATCCAGTTCCTGGCGGGCAACGATCTGTGACGCCTGCGAATAGAGCAGCTGTACCTTGCAGCCGGCGTTGAGCAGGCATTCGAGCAGGCGCAGGCCGTAGGGCATCCCGGAGGCACCGGTCAGGGCGAGGCAGATAGTCTTGGACATCAGGGCATTTCCGAAGGCGCGGGTTCAGCCAGCAGTTTAGCCGCGATCAGGCCGTTGATGGTGCCGAACACCAGCGCGGCACCGGCAAAAACTGGCGTGAGCAGAAAGACCCCGTCGTGTGGAATCAGCCACAGGCGGGCAAGCAGCAACTGGCCACCGATGTGCGCGAAGGCTGCGAGTATGGAGAGGCTGACCGGGCCAAACCAGCGTTGGGGCAAATGGCGGGCGAGCCCAAGGGCGAGCAGGCTGAGGATCGTGCCGGTGAGCGACAGGAAGAAACCGGGTGCAAGGAAGTAGCCGAGTAGCAGGCTGCCGGCCAGTACGCGCAGGCCGCTGACCCAGACGGCGCTGGCCCAGCCATAGCGGGCGAGGACGACCAGCGTCACAATATTGGCCAGGCCAGGCTTGACGCCGGGCAGCGGCGAGGGGATCGCAGCGTCGACCAGCGACAGACCGACGGCGGCTGTAGCCAGCCAGGCGACCCGGCGGTCTTCGTCGCTAACCTTGAGTTCAATAACTGATCGAGTCATATACCTTGGTCCGGCCCATGATCTGGACACTAACCCGGTTGGGTGCACAGATGGCGATTTCGCCAGGACGCATCAGCCAGCCCTGTTTGACGCAATACTGGCGTGGGCTGGGGTCGGAAACGATGCGGGCCCGCCCCGGCTCGACCGCAACCAGCGTCGTGCCGAGTGGTCCGCCCACTTCGAACTGCTTGCGGGCCTTGAGATCGATCTCGGCGAAAACCCGGCCTTCTTGGCGGATGATGGCACGGTCGGCCAGGCCACCTTGCCAGAAAACGGGGATGCTGCTGCCGACCAGCGCGGCGCTGCCGAGGATGACCAGCCAGTCACCGGGCCGGAGCAGCGCCAGCCACGACATCAGGTGCCGGCCAGGGTGCGGTGACGAACCAGGACGCGGGCGCGGTTGGCAAATTCTCCGGCCAGCCATTCAGCGATGTACACCGAGCGGTGCTGGCCGCCGGTGCAGCCGATGGCGACGGTCAGGTAGTTGCGGTTGTCGCGGATGTAGCAAGGCAGCCAGGTGTCGACAAAGCGGGCGATGTCGTCACGCATGCGGCAGACCTCGTCCTCGCCTTCGAGAAAATCGATGATTGGCTTGTCCTTACCGTTGAATGGACGGAGCTCCGGATCATAGTGCGGATTGGGCAGGCAGCGGACATCGAAGACAAGGTCCGCATCGAGCGGAATGCCGTATTTGAAGCCGAAGGATTCGAACATCAGGGTCAGGCCCTGCCCGGGTTCGGCCTCGATGAATTGGCGGACCCATTCACGTAGCGCATTAGCCTTCATGCCGCTGGTATCGATCCGGTGACCGAGGTCCGAAATCGGATCGAGTAGCGCGCGTTCGGCCCGGATGGCTTCTTCCAGCGTCTGGCCCTTAGTAGCCAGCGGGTGCCGTCGGCGGGATTCAGAATAACGCTTGAGCAGGGTTTCTTCGTGGGAGAAAAGGAACAGGAAGGTCAGGTTGATGCCCGACCTTTTTAACTTGTCGAGCTTGCCGGGGAGCAGATCGATACCGTGGCCGGATCGGGCATCGATGGCAACGGCTACTTTATGGACATGTTCTTCCTTCAGCATGCCGATGAGTACGGTCAGCATGACGACCGGCAGGTTGTCTACACAGTAATAGCCTGAATCTTCCAGAAGATTCAGGGCGACGGATTTGCCGGATCCGGACAGGCCACTAATCAGAATAAGTTCCATGAAGCGGAGCATAATCAACGCAGCGCATCGTATCAACCCACGGCATAATATAAAGAAAACAGGAGACGATCATGCCCCCGACCCCACCTTTGCTCGATCTGCCTTTTCTGGCCGAACTGACTGCCCTGCGGCGTGATATTCATGCCCATCCGGAACTGGCTTTTGACGAGAACCGGACAGCCGATATCGTGGCGCGCGAACTTCAGCGTTACGGCTTGGAAGTGCATCGCGGTATCGCCAAAACTGGTGTCGTCGGCGTGTTGCGAGCCGGTACTGCGCAGCGCATGATCGGCCTGCGCGCCGATATGGACGCGCTGCCACTCGCCGAGTTGAACGAGTTCCCACACCACTCGAAGCATGCCGGCAAGATGCACGCCTGCGGCCATGATGGCCATACGGCAACGCTGCTTGGCGCGGCGCGCTATCTGGCGGAAAAGCCTGATTTCGACGGCATCGCCGTGTTCATTTTCCAGCCGGCCGAGGAGTCGGAAGGCGGGGCGGCGGTCATGATCGAGGATGGCCTGTTTGAGCGCTTCCCGGTTGAGGCAGTGTTCGGTCTACACAACTGGCCAGGCATCCCGGTCGGTGAAATGATGGTTATGCCGGGGCCAGTGATGGCGGGAACCTGTGCTTTCGAGATTTTTGTGCGTGGCCATGGCTGCCATGCGGCCATGCCGCATCAGGGGGTCGATTCCATCGTCGCCGGAGCGCAATTGGTCCAGGCGCTGCAGACGGTGGTGGCGCGTACCTTGCATCCATGCGAGTCTGCCGTGGTCAGCGTGACGCAGTTCCATGCCGGTGAGGCGTGGAATATCATTCCCGAAGAAGTGGTGCTGCGCGGCACGATCCGCACCTTCAAGCCGGAGGTTCAGGAAGCCGTCGAGCGGGCCATTGAGCGTCTGTGCAGCGGCATCGCAGCGGCCAACGGGGCGCAGATCAGTGTCCGTTTTGATCATCGCTACCCGCCGACGGTCAATAGCCTCGCCGAGGCGAAGTTCTGTCAGCAGGTGGCCGCCGAGGTATTCGGACAGGACAAGGTGCTGACCGACATCCTGCCGTCGATGGGCGCCGAGGATTTTGCCTACATGCTGAACGAAAAACCCGGCTGCTACGTCTGGCTGGGCAATGGGCCGGGTACCGGCGGCTGCACGCTGCACAACCCGCACTACGATTTCAACGACGAACTGCTGACGCTCGGTACGAGCTACTGGGTGAATCTGGTTCGGCGCTGGCTACGCTGATTTTCGATTCGGGTGATTGCCGCTGGGCATGGTCGATAGTCGTCCCGACATGGTGTCATGATGCCTGAGGCTCATGGCGCGAAGAAAATACTGAAGCACGCTTAGACAAAATTTCATCTCTGCCTCCTGTGGCTGGTGACAATGAAATTGAGCAAGTTTCGTACCGTGTGACGTAGTACAGCACTCAAGCGTGATGTGCCGTAGCGAGGCCACTTCGGGACGCACCTTGGTGCCCGGATGTTTCAACCGGTCGTTTTGGGCACGATTTTGGTGCATTCTGAGCTTGTCCGCACCTTGAGGCGGCATCAGGCATGCCATGGCGACGGGGCCTGGTCATCAGAGGCTGGCAAGTTAGCCGCTCCCAAGCGTCTCAAGGCGGATGCTGAGCATCTGGAACGCTCCTTGCTAATGCTCATTAGAGAGGTGCGGATGAGTAAGACATTCGCTTCTTTAATGGGCGGCTAGGGTTCCGGTTTCGTCGGGAATGTCTGGTCCAAGAGCTGCCGGTTCTGTCTGCCGTGGGTGATTGCCGCGGTGTGTCAGAGCTCCACGGAGGGATAAAAGCCCGGGAGGATCGCTTATCGAAGCGCCCTCTCGCGTCGCAACCCAACATGGAGACTGTCATGATCCTCGTTCCAAGCAACACCGTTCCGTCTTTCGCCGGGTGTGGCCATGCTTGACTCGCCCGTTGATGTCGATACCCGCTGGCAGCAGTTCGCGCCCGATCTTGATCCGGCGAAGCTGCTGTTTTCCGAGGTGATTCCCGGCGGCTGCCACTGGTCGTGGACCTTGCCGCGTGGCACGGCACTGCGCCTGACGGCACTGCAGCCCGGGGCCAACCTGTCGCTGGTGCTCTACGCCGCTCGCGAAAAGCTTGAGCGCTACAACATGCCCGATTCGCTGAAGGCCCAGCATACTGCCCACTACACCCGTGGTCATGTGCTGATGAGCGACATGGGGCGCTCAATGGCCTCAATCATCAGCGACAGTCTGGGTTGGCACGACCCGCTCGGCCTGCTGCTCGATGCCCGACGCCTGCACGAAAAATACGGCACTCATGATTACCAGAGCTTCCGTAATGGCATGTACCGCTCGGGTCGAGATGGCCTGCTGATCGAGATCGGCAAGTACGGCCTGAGCCGCCGCGATCTGATCGCCCCGGTCAATTTCTTCTCTAAGGTGACGGTCGATGAGGACGGCTGCTTCCACTACCTCCCGCAGCATTCGCCGGCCGGGGCATCGGTCGATCTGCGCCTGGATATAGACGTCATCGTTGCCGTCTCGGCTGCTCCGCACCCGCTCGACCCGCGTCCCGATTACGCCCCATCGCCTGTCGGGGTGGCTGTCTGGCGCAGCGGTGTGGCGCCGGCCGACGACTATTGCCGCGCCTTTCGTCCCGAGAATGCGCGCGCCCTGTACAACAGCGACCTGCAATACCTGGCTTGAGGAGATGACCATGACGACTACCGCCATCCGCGTCCGGGAAAGCGAGCTGCAAGCGGCCCATGCCATCCACGACGTCACCCTCCCTTCCGGCGAGCCCTGGCTGCACGAACTGAAGCGGGGTCAGACGCTGCGCATCGTCGATCTTGACGGCAATCAGGCCGCCGACGTGATTTTCTACAACCGCCACGATACCGATGAGCACTACAGCGCGACCGAAACCATGCTGCGCCAGGGAGGCATCTACCTGACGACCGATTCCGTGCTCTATTCGAGCGATGGCAATCCGATGCTGAGCATCGTGGCCGATACCTGCGGCCGTCACGACACCCTCGGCGGAGCCTGCGCCGCCGAAAGCAATACAGTCCGCTACGCGCTGGCGAAGAAATTCATGCACAGCTGTCGCGACAACTACATGCTGTGCATCCAGGAGTCGGACAGCGGTCTCGGCAAGGCCGATCTGGTGCCCAACGTCAATTTCTTCATGAACGTGCCGGTGACCGGCGAAGGCGATCTGAAGTTCGACGATGGTGTGTCCGGTCCTGGCAAGTACGTCGAATTGCGCGCCGAAATGGACCTCTGGGTACTGGTTTCGAACTGCCCGCAACTGAACAACCCCTGTAACGCCTACAACCCGACGCCCGTGCAGTTCCTGATCTGGGACTGAAGCCGGCAACAGCTTTCGGGACGACCCGGAGGCAAAAGAATCCGGCGGGACGACCCGTCAAACGAGAGACGACAACATGTTCAGCAAAGTCCTTATCGCCAATCGTGGCGCCATCGCCTGCCGGATCATCCGTACCCTGAAAAAGCTGGGGATTGCCTCGGTGGCAGTCTATTCCGAGGCTGATGCCAATTCCCTGCATGTCACGCTGGCCGACGAGTCCGTGTGCATCGGCCCGGCACCGGCCGCGGAGAGCTACCTGAAGGCCGAGCGGATTCTTGAGGCGGCGCGGCAGACCGGGGCTCAGGCGATTCACCCTGGCTACGGCTTCCTGTCGGAGAACCCCGATTTTTCGGATGCCTGCGAGGCTGCCGGCATCGCTTTCATTGGCCCGACCAAGACGCAGATGCTGGCTTTCGGCCTCAAGCACACGGCCCGCGAACTGGCCGAGGCGGCCGGTGTTCCGCTGCTGGCGGGCAGCGGCTTGCTGAGCGATGTCGGCCACGCCCGCGGCGAGGCGGCGCGCATTGGCTATCCGGTGATGCTGAAGAGTACGGCGGGCGGCGGCGGGATCGGCATGCGCCTGATCTGGGCCGAGGATGAACTGGCCGAAGCCTTCGCCTCGGTTGACCGGCTGGCCCGGGCAAATTTCAAGGAAGCCGGCATCTATCTCGAAAAATATGTCGAATCGGCGCGGCACATTGAAGTGCAAGTGTTCGGCGACGGCTTCGGCAAGGTGCTCGCTCTCGGCGAGCGGGATTGTTCGGTGCAGCGCCGTAACCAGAAGGTGATCGAGGAAACGCCGGCTCCCGGCCTGAACGATGCCCAGCGCCAGGGTCTGGCCGAAACGGCGGTACGCCTGATGGCTTCGGTGTCCTACCGCTCGGCCGGGACGGTCGAGTTCGTGATGGATGCGGCGACCGGCGCCTTCTACTTCCTCGAGGTCAATACCCGCCTGCAGGTTGAACACGGCGTGACCGAAGAGGTGACCGGTGTCGATCTCGTTGCCTGGATGGTGCTGCTCGCGTCCGGTGACCTGCAATTGCCGGCCACGGCACCGACGCCGCAGGGTGCGTCGATCCAGGTGCGCCTCTATGCCGAAGATCCGAACAAGAATTTCCAGCCTTCCTCCGGCCTGCTGACCGAGGTCACTTTTCCCGAGGGCGTGCGGGTCGAGACGGCGGTCAAGACGGGCTCCGAGGTGCCGCCCTATTACGACCCGATGGTCGCCAAGCTGATCGTTCATGCCGAAAGCCGTGAGGCTGCTGTCGACAAGCTGGCAGCAGCACTGGCCACGACGCGAGTCGCCGGCATCGAGACCAATCGCGAGTACCTGCGCCAGATTCTGGCCGGCAGTGTTTTCCGTTCCGGAGAACAGACAACGCGCTACCTCAATGCCTTCCATTACCAGCCGGCGAGCATCGATGTTCTGGAACCCGGTGTCCAGACCTCGGTACAGGACTGGCCGGGTCGAGTCGGCTACTGGGATGTCGGCGTGCCGCCCTCCGGGCCGATGGATGACCTGGCCTTGCGGGCGGCCAACCGGCTGGTTGGCAATCCGGAGGGCATGGCCGGTCTGGAATGCACGATGACGGGACCGACGCTCAAGTTCAATTGCCCGGCGGTGATTGCCCTGAGCGGGGCCGAAACCGCCGCGACCCTCGATGGCGAGCCGCTGGCCTTCTGGCAGGCGCATGCCGTCAAGGCTGGCAGCATCCTCAAGATCGGCGCCATCCGTGATGCCGGTTGCCGCAGTTATCTGGCGGTGGCGGGCGGTATCGACGTTCCCGACTATCTGGGCAGCAAATCCACCTTCACGCTCGGCCAGTTCGGCGGCCATGGCGGACGCACGCTGCGGCTGGGTGATGTGCTGCATATCGAGGCGGCAGAAACCTTGCCGATGGTGGCGCTGCCGGCCGAAATGGCGCCGGTCTATGGCCATCACTGGGAAATCGGGGTGCTCTACGGCCCGCACGGGGCACCGGATTTCTTCACCGATGGCGATATCGGAACCTTCTTCGCGACTGACTGGGAGGTGCATTACAACTCCAGCCGCACCGGGGTCCGGCTGATCGGGCCGAAACCGGCGTGGGCGCGGACTGATGGCGGCGAGGCCGGGCTGCATCCGTCGAACATTCACGACAACGCCTACGCCATAGGTGCCATCGATTTCACCGGCGATATGCCGGTCATTCTCGGGCCGGATGGCCCCAGCCTCGGCGGCTTTGTCTGCCCGGCCGTGGTTGCCCAGGCGGAATTGTGGAAGCTCGGCCAGCTGCGGCCGGGCGATACGGTGCGCTTCCTGCCGATCAGCGCGGCCAGTGCTGCATGTCGTCTGGGCGAAGTCGATCAGGCCGTTGCCAGCCTGGCTGCGCCTTTGACGACGCGCTTGCCAAGCGCCGTGGCGGAGCTCGGCACGCCTGTCCTGGCCGAGTTGCCGGCGGCCGGCGACCGGCCGCGCGTGGTCTATCGCCAGGCCGGCGATGCCTATCTGCTGGTTGAGTACGGTCCGCTGGTGCTCGACATCGAGTTGCGCTTCCGGGTTCAGGCCCTGATGGACTGGCTGAAGGCCAATCCGCAGCCGGGCATCCTCGACCTGACGCCCGGTATCCGCTCGCTGCAGGTGCATTTCGATGCCCGTCGCTGCGATCGGGCGGTGCTGCTTGCCATGCTGCAGGCGGCAGAACAGGCGCTGCCGGCGGTGGACGACATGGTCGTGCCGAGCCGGACGGTGTGGCTCCCCCTGTCCTGGGACGATCCAGCGACCAAGCTGGCGATCGAAAAGTACATGCAGTCGGTGCGCAAGGATGCGCCTTGGTGTCCATCGAACATCGAATTCATCCGCCGCATCAATGGTCTGGAGTCAATCGAGCAGGTCTATGCCACGGTCTTCGAGGCCAGCTATCTGGTGCTCGGCCTTGGTGACGTTTACCTTGGTGCGCCGGTGGCGACGCCGGTCGATCCCCGGCATCGCCTGGTGACGACCAAGTACAACCCGGCCCGGACGTGGACGCCGGAAAACGCCGTCGGCATCGGTGGCGCCTACATGTGCGTCTATGGCATGGAAGGGCCCGGCGGCTACCAGTTCGTCGGTCGTACGGTGCAGATGTGGAATCGCTGGAACCACGGGGCACGGGGTACGGCGCAGTTCGCCCAGCCCTGGCTGCTGCGCTTCTTCGACCAGGTACGCTTCACCCCGGTCAGCGAACAGGAACTGGTGCGCTGGCGCCAGGACTTTCTGGCCGGCCGGGCCAGTGTTCGCATCGAGGAAGGCAGCTTCCGGTTATCCGACTACCGTCAATTCCTGACCGATAACGCAGCGTCCATCGGCGACTTCAAGGCCCGCCAGCAGGCGGCTTTCGAGGCCGAGCGCGAGCGCTGGAAAGAGGCCGGGCAGGCGGAATACATCAGCGAGAGCGACATTGCCGCTGCCGGCACCGACAGCGAGCTCGACCTGCCTGAGGGCGCCAGCCTGGTGGTAAACCATGTTCCCGGCAATGTCTGGAAGATCCTGGTGACGCCCGGCCAGAGGGTCAAGGCGGGCGAACCGCTGGTCATTGTCGAGTCGATGAAGATGGAATTCACCGTCCCCGCCCCGGCGGACGGCGAAGTCCTGCAACTGCTTTGCCAGGAGGCCAGCCCGGTTGCCGCCGGTCAGGATCTGCTGGTTCTCAAGACCTCCTGAGGAGAGATCATGATTCCCGCCCAACTCGATTTCGCCAGCCTGGCCGCCGCCTACCGGGCTGGCCTGAAACCGCGTGATCTGTTTCGCCATCTGTTGCGCCTTGCACAGGACGACACCCGCCAAGCCTGGATCAGCCTGTTGCCCGAGGAGCGCCTGCTCGCCCTGGCCGATGCGCTGGAAGGCCGCGATCCGGCAACTTTGCCGCTCTACGGCATCCCCTTTGCCGTCAAGGACAACATTGATCTCGACGGCCTGCCGACGACGGCCGGTTGTCCGGACTACGCTTATCAGCCTGCCGAAAGTGCCGTGGTCGTCGCCAGATTGATGGCGGCCGGGGCGATTCCTCTTGGCAAGACCAACCTCGACCAGTTCGCCACTGGTTTGAACGGCACGCGATCGCCTTTTGGCGCTTGCCGCAATGCCTTCAACCCGGCCTATATCTCTGGCGGTTCCAGTTCCGGTTCGGCGGTCGCGGTGGCGCTCGGCCAGGTCAGCTTCGCGCTGGGCACCGACACGGCCGGTTCTGGGCGGGTGCCGGCGGCTTTCAATAATCTGGTCGGCCTGAAACCGAGTTGCGGCCTGCTGTCGTCGCGCGGTGTCGTGCCGGCCTGCCGCTCGCTCGATACGGTGTCGATCTTCACCCTGAGTGCCGGGGATGCGGCCAAGGTCTTTGCTGCCGCCGCCGGCTACGATGCCGCCGATCCCTTCAGCCGGCCGCTGCAGGCGCATGGCCGTGGATTTCCGGCTGGCGATGCCTTCCGTTTTGGCGTGCCGAGGGACGATCAACTGGCCTTCTTCGGCGATACCATCAATCCCGCCCTGTTCGCGGCCGCCGTTGCCAGTCTGGTGCGGCTTGGCGGGCAGCGCTGCGAGATCGATTTCGCGCCCTTCCTCGAAACGGCTCGTCTGCTCTACGGCGGCCCCTGGGTGGCCGAGCGCTATCACGCGATCAAGGATTTCATCGAGCGCCAGCCTGAATCACTGTTCCCGGTGACCCGCGAGATCACGCTGGCCGGGGGGCGGGCAACGGCGGTCGAGGCTTTCGCTGCCGCCTATCGACTGCGCGAGCTGAAGCGCAGCTGCGATGCCGTGTGGTCCGAACTGGACCTGATCATCACGCCAACCGCCGGCTTCCAGCCGACCATTGCTGCGGTCGAGGCCGACCCGATCCGCCTGAACAGCGATCTCGGCTACTACACCAATTTCATGAACCTGCTCGATTACTCGGCGGTGGCCGTGCCGGCTGCCTTCCGTCCGGACGGGCTGCCCTTTGGCGTGACGTTGTTCGCCCCGGCGCATCAGGATATTCCGCTGCTCGAACTGGCGGCGCGCTGGCAGGCGGATAGCGCTCTGCCGCTTGGCACCTCGGACGGACTGGCAACAGTGGAGCCCGGGCTGGCGGTCGATCCGACGGCTGGTGGCCGCGTGCGCGTTGCTGTTTGCGGGGCGCACCTGTCGGGGCTGCCGCTCAACTGGCAGCTGACGCAGCGCGGGGGGCGGTTGATCTCGGTCTGCCGCTCAGCGCCGGACTACTATTTCTACGCCTTGGCCGGCGGTCCGCCTCAGCGGCCGGGCATGGTTCGGGTTAACGAAGGCGGTAGCGCTATCGACATGGAGGTCTGGGAATTGCCGAGCGAGCGCTTCGGCGATTTCGTCGCCGGCATTCCGGCGCCGCTGGGCATCGGCAAAGTCCGCCTCGAAGACGGCAGCGAGGTCTGCGGCTTCATCTGTGAGGGAGCTGCCGTGCCCAGCGCCGAGGACATCACGGCCTTCGGTGGCTGGCGGACCTGGCTGGCCAGCCGTTCGTCCTGAGGTGAGGTGCTTGCTGCCGGTGCCTTAATCCGTGCCGGCAGTTTTAAAGGCAGCTTGCCTGGCGCTCGCTATTTATGTTGATTGGGAATCGCCCGGGGCCTGCAGCGGCGGGATGACGGCCGCCATCAGTTGCAGCTGGCCAGTGATCACGCCGCGCTGGGTGATCAGTTCGTTGGCAATTTCCTGGATATCGTGGGCATGGCCCTGGACGAGGATCACTTCCATCACCTGGTCGTGGCTGAGGTGCACGTGCAGCGAACTGATCACTTCGTCGATGTACTTGAACTGGATGTCGGACAGGCCCTTTTGCAGGCCGCGTGTCGAGCGGTCGTAGAGCAGGGTGATGGTGCCGACCATGACGTCGTTGCCCAGCTTGCGCTTGTGCTCGGCCAACTGGTAATGAACCATGTCGGCGATGGCCTGGGAGCGGCTGCCATAGCCGCGGCTCGCCACCATCGTGTCCAGCTCGTCGAGCAGGGCGGGGGGCAGCGAGATGCTGATGCGACTGACGGATGTATTTTTATCCTCATCGGCCATGGCAGGCTCCTGTGTGGGTGTGGCGGCTCAGAACATGTAGCTGTAGCGGTCGATTTCCCACTGGCTGACGGTCAGATGATACGCCTCCCATTCTTCGCTCTTGTAGCGGATAAATTCGTCGCGCAACTCCTTGCCGAGGGTCTGCTCGACCAGCGGATCGGCGGCGAAGGCGGCGACGGCCTCCTGCAGTGTCTGCGGCAGGAATTCGATGCCGCGGGCGTGGCGTTCGGCTTCGCTGATCGCATACAGGTTGTCCTCGTTCGGCTTGCCCGGATCGAGGCCTTCGCGGATGCCTTCGAGGCCGGCCGCCAGCACCAGCGTGGCCACCAGGTAGGGATTGACCGCGCCGTCGGCGTTGCGTGACTCGCAACGACCACCACCGGATGGAATGCGGACCGAATTGGTGCGGTTGTTCGAGCCGTACGAGTTGAAGACTGGCGCCCACGAGAAATAATTCATCGCTCCGCGGCGGACCAGGCGCTTGTAGCTGTTGACCGTCGGCGCGAAGACCGCGCACAGCGCCCGGCCATGCTTCAGGATGCCAGCAACGAAGTGGTAGCCGAGTTTGGTCAGGCCGATGCCGTTCGGGTCATCCTTGGGATCGCAGGCAAACAGGTTGCTCCCATCCTGCAGGTCATAGAGCGACATGTTGAAATGCGCGCCGTTGCCGGTCTTGTCGGCGAAGGGCTTGGGCATCATCGTCGCCAGCAGGCCTTCCTCGCGGGCATAGTGCTTGGCCATGTAGCGGAAGAAGGTCAGGCGGTCGCAGGTGGTCAGCGCGTCGGCGTACTGGAAGTCGAACTCGAACTGGCCGTTGGCGTCCTCGTGGTCGAAGGAATAGAGATCCCAGCCGAGATCGTTGATCGCCGTCGCCACCTTGTCGAGCCAGCTGAAATTGTTGGTGAAGCCGCGTACGTCATAGCAGGCCTTGGCCAGCTTGTCTTCGGGGTCGGGCACGCTCAGGCTGCCGTCGGCGTTCTGGCGGAGCAGGAAAATCTCGCATTCGATGCCGAGATTCATGCCGAAGCCCAGTTTGGCGGCTTCGGCCAGCTGGTTTTGCAGGGCCACGCGGGTGTTCAGGGGGTAGGGCTTGCCCTGAAAATGATTGTCGGACGGAATCCAGGCGATTTTCGGTTCCCAGGGTAGCTGGATGAGCCGGGAAAAGTCCGGGATGGAAGTCAGTTCATCGTCGTTCGGCGCCTGGCCGAGGCCATCGAGGGCATAGCCGGTATAGCGCTCGGAGCCTTTGGCCATATGCAGGAGATGGTGGATGGGCACCACCTTGGCCTTCGGTACGCCATGGATGTCGACGTAGGCGCCGATGCAGTATTTGACGCCTTTGGCCTCCAGTTCCTGCTGCAGGCGGGCGAGATCTTCTTTGCTGTTCATGTTCGATCCTTGAGAGCGATGGGGGGCAGAGGTATTTCGTCAGGCCTGACTGAAATAGGAAAAATCGAGGGGAGGTGTTTCCTGACAGCCGCGTGCGATCAGCTCGGCCAGATCGTCGGTCAGCCAGGCGAACCATTGTTCGCCCTTGGCGGCCGTGGCGGCGCTCGGCTGGCCGGTGACGCCGTTGCGGCTGGTCCGGTTGACCGGGTGGGAGAAGACGCAGCAGCCGGTGCGGTCCGGGTCGTCGGCTTCGGGCATTTTTTCCGGGCGGACGCCTTCTGGGGCAATGGCCAGCATCAACGAGGTTTCTGCATCGTTGGCGTGCCAGTCGTCGCCGTCGGTGGCATGGAATTCGCGGACGCGCTGGCTGAGGCTGGCGGTGTTGATGACCGCCACCATCAGGTCGTCGTGCTCGGCCCGCAGCATTTCGAGGGCGCAGCGCAGTGGTGCTGCGTTGGTCACGTGGGCATTGACGATGAACAGCCGGCGTACGCCGCTGTGGTAGGCCCAGTCGCCGATCTGCTTGACGAACTCGATCAGGATCACTGGTGTCACGGCGATGGTGCCCGGCCAGCGCCGGCTGTGGCCGAGCGAGCAGCCGTAGGGCAAGGGCGGCAGCATCGGCACGCCGGTCCGTTCGGCCACAGCGCGGCACAGCTGGTCGGCGATCACGGTATCGACGCCGCAGCCGAGGTGGGGGCCGTGCTGCTCGGTCGCGCCAACCGGCAGAATGGCGGCGTGGCCGCAGGCGGCGAGAACATCAGGCAATTCCTGCCAGGTCAGGTCGTTCCAGAGCATGGGTTTACTCGACGTTGTCAGTGACGTTGGTGAAGCGGATCATCGGGCCGGCCTCGGGGTTGTTTTCCTCGTCTTCGCCGGACTCGACCGGTGGGTGGATCAGAGCTTCGATGCGTGCCTTGGTCGCCCGGAACACCGGGCTGTCGAACTGCGCGGGCGTGCGTGGGCGGGGCACCGGCACCTCGATGATCTCCTGTACTTCTCCGGGGTGTGGCTTGAGAACGAGGATGCGGTCGGCGAGATAGACGGCTTCGTCGAGATCGTGGGTGATGAAGAGAATGGTGATGTCGAGGTTCTTCCAGATGTCGAGCAGGTGATGCTGCATCTTGGCCCGCGTCTGGGCGTCGAGGGCGCCGAATGGTTCGTCCATGAGCAGGATGCGCGGCTCATTGACCAGCGCCCGGGCAATTGCCACGCGTTGGCGCATGCCGCCGGAAAGCTGGTGCGGGTATGAATCGGCAAACTTGCTCAGGCCGACCAGGTCGAGCCACTGGCGTGCCTGGTTATCCGCAGTGTTGCGGGTGTGACCGCTCATTTCGGGGCCGAACATGACGTTTTCCTTGACGGTCAGCCAGGGAAAAAGTGAATAGCCCTGGAAGACCATGCCACGGTCGCGTCCGGGGCCGTTGACCGGCTTGCCATCGAGCAGTACATCGCCATCGCTGTGCTTGTCGAGACCGGCCAGGATGCGGATCAGCGTCGATTTTCCGCAGCCCGAGGGGCCGATGACGCAGACGAACTCACGGCGGTGGACCTTGAAGTCGATGCCGCGCAGGGCTTCCGTCTCGCCCTGGGGCGTTTGGTAGCGTTTGCTCAGCTGGCGCACCTCGAGGATCGTCTCGCGGTCGTAGATGCGCTGGAAACGTTCGCGCACTTCGGGCGACTGCTCGAGATAGCTGGGCTGGCTGTTGTTCTGGGGGGCGTTCATGGTCATGTCCTCAGCCCTTTTCCCGGCCGGTATTCCAGGGGAAAAGCTTGCGGCCCAGGCGAGCGAGCAGCAGGTCGCTGCCGAATCCGATGATGCCGATGATGATGATGGCGGCGTAAACGTTGTCGAAATGCTGGTAGCGCGCTTGTTGTGTGATGTACCAGGTGATGCCGCTGCTGGTGCCGATCAGTTCGGCGACGATCAGGTAGGTCCACGCCCAGCCGAGCAGGATGCGCTGGTCCTGGTAGAGGTTGGGCAGGATGCCGGGAACGACCACCCGGGCGATCAGGCGCCAGCCACGCGACCCGAGGGTACGGGCGGCTTCGATCAGCGTCGCTTCAAGTTTGCGGGTGGTGTTGGCGATGATCAGCACCTGCTGGAAGAAGGTGCCGATGACGATGATTGCGATTTTCGGGCCGTCGTAGATGCCGAGCACGGCGACGGCCAGGGCGCCGAAGGCCGGGGCGGGCAGATAGCGGAAGAATTCGATGAAAGGTTCGCTCAGGCGTCCCAGGCTGGCGTAAGAGCCGGCCAGGATGCCGAGCGGCACGCCGACGATCGACGAGATGACGAAGCCCCAGAAGATGATCTGGATGCTGTGCCACAGGCTTTCGTGCAGCCAGGGCGCATTCTTTTGTTCGGGCGGCGAGGTGAAGCCGCTGTAGAAGGCCTTGGCCACTTCATGCGGCGCTGGCAGGTAGATCGGGTTTGCCGGCGACCCGCTGGGCAGTGGGAGGCCTTGTTGGGCCATGTCAGCCAGCTGGTCGGCAAAGTCGCTACGGTCGACGCGCATGCCAGTTTGAAAGTAATCGACGCCGCCGGGTTCATCGATCAGGACTTGCGGGTGCCAGACGAACGGCAGGTAGCTGACCAGGCACCAGACCAGGATCGGCAGCAGGAATGAACCCACTGTCAGCAACGCCCGTCGTCGTTGTGGAGCATTAAGCCAGAGGGTGAGAGCGCTCATTGCTGTGCCGTCCTGGTGATGGATGCCGGCTTATTTGCCGTTGGTGAAGGAGGAATCCAGATAGCCGTCGATCTTCTCCGGGGCCTTGTAAACCTGGTTGGCCACGTTGAACGAGTCGATGATCTTGGTCGAGCCGTAGAGCGTCTTGAAGCCATCGCCCTTGACGTAGATCTTCTTGCCTTCTTCCAGGGAGAGCAGCTTGGTGCCCTTGAGCAGCGGCAGGTACTCGACCGGGCTGATGCCGGAGCGGGCGGCCATGATCTTCACGGCGTCGGGCTGGGTTTTCGGGTCCTCGATATAGGCGACAACCTTGTCCCAAACCTTGACCACCTTCTGCCAGTCGGCGCGGCGGGCCTTGACGCTGGCCGGGTTGGCGGCGAGCACGTCGTAAATCAGGCCGGCTTCGTCGGCCGAGGTATAGATCGGCTTCGAACCCGGTACAGCCTTCATGGCCTCACCGGATACCGGTTGCCAGGCGCCGATGGCGGCGATGTCCTTGGCTGTCAGCATCTGGGGCATTTCGTTGGTCTTGGCGTTGACCAGCGTGACGTCCGATTCCTTCATGCCGGCCTTCTTCAGACCATTGAGCAGCAGCAGGTGTTCGACCAGACCTTGCTCGACGGCGACCTTCTTGCCCTTGAGATCCTTGATCGACTTGATGCCCGGTTTGGCGACGATCATGTCGTTGCCGTTGGAGTAGTCGGTCAGCATCAGCATCACGCTCTTGGCGCCACCGGCGCCGGTCACCAATGCGTCGCCATTGGTCATCGTCACGGCGTCGATCTTGCCGGCGGCGAAGGCATCCATCGAGGCCGAATAGTCGAACCACTCAAATTTGACATCGACGCCCGCTTCCTTGAACCAGCCTTTTTCGATGGCTACCTGCCAGGCCACCCAGCCCGGCCAGTCGCTATAGCCGATCTTCAGGGGTTGGGCCGCCTGGGCGGTGAGGCTGAAGGCAGCAGCGACGGGTAGGACCAGCCGGGTTAGCCAGCGCCGGGTACGACTTGCGGACTTGAGGGTGTTCATCATGAGCTCCTGTCAAAGTTTGGTATTACGAAATTTCCATTGAGTAATACTGCCGCTTTTTACTTAGCATGATTGGTGCCAGTGGTTAGGTTCTGTCTAGTTCATTGATTTTCTGAGGATTATCTGTTGCTGGTTTCGTTGGTGGCACCTTGGGCCTTGCATTGATTTAGTGCAGCTGCACTTTTGGGGTGCAACGGACTGTTCCCGCCAGAATCTGTTTCTGCACCAAACAGAGAGGCACCGGTTCAGCGGGAAGGAAGCGCAGTTTTTACGCCCCCTATCCCTCGGACTGGACTGCACGCAAAAAAGGCTGGCGAAGGTGAACGTCGCAAGCCCTTGTGCGGGAAATTAAAGGATCGCTTAGAGCGTGAAGCGGGAAACATGCTGGGGCAGCGCTCCCGACATGTTCTCCAGGCGTCCGGCCTTGCTGGCGCCATCGATATCGTCGAGCCGCGCCTTTCTCATGCCTCGCCAGGCCGATGTTTTCTTGCTGTTGATCAGTGCTTTGGCTTCATCGACATTCCCGGCGTTGACGGCGATCATGACCTCGGCCTGAGCTGTGGTCAGGGTTTTGGCCAGCGGGCCAAGGCGGGGCGCGTCGCCAAACTCGTTGAGGGTGGTGGCGGAACGGGCAGCCGCATCACGTGCTGCGCAGGCCACTATTGGCCGCGACAACAGCCGAGATGAAGGCCGCCATGATCAGGCGCTCCCTAGCAACAAGCGGTGACGGAAACTGACGGAAAAACCCTGGTTTAATTAAGGGCTTGATAGTGCTGGTCGGTTCTTGGCAAGCCAGCCGATTTAACCGGCGAGGATCATGCCGTCTTCAAGCCTAAGGGCGTTAACCAGTAGCAATTCGCGTTCGATCCTGGCGACCAGGGCGTCATCTGCCATGCTGAGAAAACGGGTATTGACGTCAACGGCGAAGGGCAGGGCGAGGACAAAGGCCGGAAAGTCGTTTTTCACGATCCGCCGTTTTTCCATCATGGCAAAGGCGACGATGACCTTGATGGCGTGCCAGGCCAGCTGTTCGATATTGTTCTGGAACTGGTTGAGGCGCCGGAAAGCGCGCTCGAATGCAGCATCAACGGTGGAGAACGGTCGGCCGTGACCGGGGATGACTGTGTCGATGGCCAGATGGGAAAGCATTTCCAGGGTCGCCTGGGTGCTAGCCAGGCCATCTGCTTCACCGAGCAGTTCCGGGAAAATGACGCCGAAGCCGTTTTCCCACAGCGCGTCGCCGGAGATCAGGATGCGCTGCTCCGGGTTGTAGTAGGCCAACGCTTCCATGTCGTGGCCGGGAACAGCCAGGGCCTGCCAGTTGAGGCCGCCCATCTCGATCTCGTTGTCGGGGCCGATCAGGCTGTCGTGCTGGAAGCGCGCATTCTGCTGGCCGAGCGGCGAGAGAAGCAGGGCATCTTCATCCCAGTCGGCAATCGCCGCGTGCAGCCCGGCCGGAACGATGATCTCGCAGTCGAAGGCGGCCTTCAGGGCCGCATTACCGCCAATGTGGTCGGAATGGGAATGGGTGTTGATCAACCGGCTGAGTTGCCGGCCGGCCAGCGAGTGGCGGACCAGCTCGACGGTTTGCCCGGCATGGGTGACATAGCCGCTGTCGACCAGCGTCGCCTGCTCGCCATCGAAAAACAGGATGTTGTTGGCCGACAGCCAGCCGCGTTCGAGAACCTGCATGCTGCCAGGGAGCTTGACGGTCATTCCGGTGTGTCCGGGTCACCATGCGTGCTGGGCGCTGCCGTTGTGGCTTGGGTCAATTCGGCCACGATGCCGGGTTCGCCGAGCGGCGGGCGGCCGCAGCCGAGGCAGTAGCCGGAGTCGGGATCCGACATGCAGACGCCGACGCATTGATAGAGGTCTTCTTGTTCGCTAGTCATTTCGATTGCAGTCGCAGCGCAATTCGCTTTCACAGGGATCGTACTCCTGCCGGCGCCTGGCGACAGCGGCAAGGATGTTTATTTTTGCCGTGTCGTCGAGGCGCGACCAGACGGTAATTTCTTCAATGGTGCGCAAGCAGCCGCGACACAGGCCGTTGTTCGCCTCCATTTGGCAGACGTTGATGCAGGGCGAGGGAACCATCAGATGAGCATGAAACGGTGTTGTTGATCGCGCACCATCTCAACGGCTTCGAGGGCTTCGTCGCGGCTGATTCTGGCGAGCATGGCCAGATGCAGACGCCGGTCGCGGGCAGTAAGTTCCGGGAAGTTGATGGTGTGGGTGTTGATGTCCCCGGTCGGCGCATCCTTGACGATGCCCAGCCGGTCGACGGTAATGCTGACCGGAGTCAGGCGCAGGGCGGGTTCCGGCGATTGCAGATAGTCGGCCAGCGCTGAGAGCAGATGCTCTGGCATCATGGCTTCTGCACTGTGCCGCAGCTTGGCGTCGAGTTCGGCCAGATGTCGGGTGCCGACCTCGATCTCATGGCCGCCCATCGCACTGCGGAAGGTGGTCAGATGCGCCCGTTCGATTGAAACATCGGTACGCAAGCCTTCGCGTTCGCGGCGGAGAACATCGAGGTGGGAATGAAACGTATGCAGCAGGCTTTCGAGTGCCTTGCAGCGCAAGCCATGGAGCGTGGTTTCGAGTTGGCAGCTCGGCTCGATCAGCGTTTGCCCGGAGAAGTAAAGGACTAACTGCGGTACGTCGTTGCGAATGACCTCGCCCTGCTGTTCCATGCCGAGTTGCGTTTTCTGCTGACGGCGGGCAGCGAACATGGCGTAGAAATGATCGCTTTCCCAACTGCAGGGGGTGGCCAGAAAGTCGCGCACCGCCTGGCTGCGCCCAAGCATCTGGTCGATGTCGTTGGCCGTGGCAAACAGCGCGTGGACCAGCGGATCGTTGGCGAAAGCCTGTCGGTTAATGTCGATGGGGCCGGGCAAAGAGGCGACCAGACCATCGCAATAGCCGAGCGCATGCTGAAGCGGTCCCTTCAAGTGTTTTTCAAAGCCCGGGGCCAGTTTGAGCAGCGGGTCGACGAGTTCGGCGACCCGGTCCAGTGCTTTCTGGACGGATGGATCCAGTGGCGGGTCAGGCTTGAGAAAATCGCTTACAGCAGAAAAAAGGCTCACTCGTTCCCGGTACAAAGGGCCCGGCCGGCCTTGGCTCCATTCGGGCGATTGATGGCGCTGGAAATCCAGTCGCCGATACCTGCCAGTTTAGCCAGATCGATGCCGGTTTCAATGCCCAGGCCGTGTAATAAATAAACGACGTCTTCCGTCGCCACATTGCCGGAGGCGCCTTTGGCGTAGGGGCAGCCGCCGAGGCCGGCGATGGAACTGTCGAAAACTGCCATGCCCATCTCCAGCGAAGCGTAAATGTTGGCGATGGCCATGCCGTAGGTGTCGTGATAGTGCCCGGCCAGCTTGCTGATCGGGATATGTTTTGCACAGGCCTCGATCATGCGCTGGATGGTGGCTGGATTGCCAACACCGATGGTGTCGCCGAGCGAGACTTCGTAGCAGCCCATGTCGAACAGGATTTTCGCCACTTCGGCCGCTTTTTGCGGATCGACCGCACCCTCGTAGGGGCAGCCGACGACGCAGGAAACATAGCCGCGGACCGGGATTTCCAGTGCCGAAGCGGCTGAAACGACGGGTTCGAAGCGTTTCAGGCTCTCGGCAATCGAGCAATTGATGTTTTTTCGGGAAAAACTCTCCGATGCCGCACCAAAAATGGCGACTTCGTTGGCGCCGGCCTGTACGGCACCATCAAATCCCTGCAGATTTGGCGTCAAGGCTGTGTAAATGGTCGACGGGTTCCGCTTGATGCCCTGCATCACGGCAGCGTTGTCGCCCATCTGCGGCACCCACTTCGGCGATACGAAGGAGGTGGCCTCGATGACGCTCAGGCCGGCATCGGCCAGTCGGTTGATCAGTTCGATCTTGATGTCGGTCGGGACGACCAGCTTTTCGTTCTGCAGTCCGTCACGCGGGCCGACTTCGACGATTTTGACTTTGGCGGGGAGGGACATGGCGAATGCTCGGCAGTGGATTTTGAGAGGTTTGGTTAAACAAAAGCAGGCGCTATTCGTTTTAAAGCAGCGGGATCAGGCTTCGCTAGCGCATCACCCAGCCGCCGCAAACCGGAAAGACCTGCCCGACAAAACAATTCGCCGAATCGCTGCAAAGATAGGCCGCAAACTCGGCATCTTCATCGGCGCCGACCAGACGCCCGAGCGGAACCTCACGCTTCAGGCGCTCCTGGAAGCGCGGGTTGGCCTGAACTTCGGGCGGGAAATAAGTCGGGTTATCGACGAAATTCTGTGCAATGGCATTGACCTGAACGTTGTGCGGCGCGACTTCGACGCCGACTGCCTGAACGTAGGCCAACTGGGCACCGCGTGCAGCGCTGTAGGTGGACGCACGCTTCATCCCGCGCAGGGCCGACGCGCTGCCCATCACCAGAATCTTGCCAGACCGCCGCTCTATCATGGCTGGCAGGGTCGCACGAAACAATCGGGCCAGCGGATCGACGAGGATGGCGAAGGTGTCACGCCATTCCTCATCCGAGACTTCCGTGGCTGCTGTCGTCGGTGCCGGTATGGCCAGATTGGCGACCAGCGCATCAATCTGACCTGCTTGTGCGACCACGGTGGCCGGGGCATCAGGCGCAAGCAGAGCATCCGTATTGGCAATGACCGTTGCGCCATGCCGGGCAAATACCTCGCAGAGCACTGGCCCCATGAACATATCGGCCTGGGTGATGAGCACTCGCTTGCCGACTAGGCTTTGGTTGGACATCGCGGCTCCCGTAACGACAGGTGGATCAAGTGGTAAATGCTTGGCTGTTCCCGGTGGTTTCGGTTGCCCATCTGCGGCAGCCGTGTCCCGAAGGTGATGGAGTTTGCTTCCATGGTACGCAATCCGGTTTCTGCCTGTTGTTCGAGTCGTTGCATCATGATTCGTTTGGTCGCGACGTGGCGCCGGATGGAGGGGCTCAGCGCTGGGATGCGAAGGCAACCAGCGCCAGCAGCGGTATTGCGGCGAGGAACAGGACGCCGTCGACGGCGATGGTAATCGGCGTCAGCAGCAGCTTGGCCGGTTTCGCCCCGAGGGCTTTCTCTTCGGCGATGGAAACCTGGTATTCCTTTTGCAGCTTCTGGCTGGCGTCCGTGGGCTGGATACCATTGGCCGCATAGCGTTGGCCGGTAACGCTGCCGCTGGCGACCAGTTCGCCCGTGGGTAGCGCCTTGAAGCCGGCCGCCAAAGCCTTTTCCTTTTGTTCGGCCGGCGCATTCTTGTCGATGCGCAGTCGGTAAGTGCCGGTGATGCGCTGCGAGGTATCGACGACAAACCGGTCGAAGCCGACTTCAACGATCTTGCGGAAATCCGATTGCAGTGTCGCTTTGACCGTTTCCGGAGCATCGAAGATGTAATGGTACTTCTCACCCACGACGACCAGCGCCTTGCCGTCACCGGAAACCAGAATCGATGACACGGTTTCGGCATAGACCGTACGGTCCGGGGTGGTCGCATCCTGGACGAGGGCGCTGGTGAAGCAGCCGGTCGCCATCGGGATCGCGGCCATGCCGCCGACAAGAATCAGTTTTCTGCGCAGATCGTTCATGGTCAGGCTGGCGAGAGAGGTCGGTAAGCGAGGATCATTATGCCTCGCTTTCGAACTCGACCAGCGCGGCGCCGTCGCTCACCTGTTCGCCAGCCGCGTAGCAGAAGGCCTTGACGGTGCCGGCAGCCGGTGCCGTGATGGTGTGCTCCATCTTCATCGCTTCGAGGATCAGCAGTGGCGTGCCTTTTTCGACCTTCTGGCCGGGCTGGGCGAGGAGGGCCACGACCTTGCCCGGCATCGGTGCGGTCAGGCCGCCACCATGGCTATCGCCGGCATCAACGCGATGCAGCGGATCGTCGCGAAGCAACGTGAAGGTGGTGCCTTGCAGGAAGATGCTGCGCTTGTCGGCGACAGCCACGACGCTGGCGATCAGGCGGCGGTCGTCGAATTCGACGGCAAAGCGGTCGCCGTCGAGCTTCTTGCCGCGGGCCAGGGTGGTTTCGCCATTCAGCGTGATCTGCCACTGGTCGCGCTGATAGCGGACCTGGGTGTCGACCAGCGCTTCGCCATCCCGGAAGCTGATGGTGCGGGCTGAAGACAGGTTCATTCGCCAGCCGTCACGGGCATGCCACGGGGAATAGGGATCGCCGCTGGCTCTGGCGGCCAGCTTGGCCTCGTGCTGTTCCCAGAGCAGTTCGCCGACCGTGGCGACCAGTAGCACATCGCGCGGCACGGCTTGCGTTTCGGGGAAGAGGAATTCCTTCTGGCGTTCGATCAGGCCGGTATCGAGGTCGGCGCCGGCGAAGGCCGGGCAGGCGACGAGGCGGGACAGGAAATCGATATTGGTCGTGACGCCGGCCACCTGATAGTCGGCCAGCGCCTTGCGCATGCGGGCCAGTGCGGCATCGCGATGCTCGTCCCAGACGATCAGCTTGGCGATCATCGGGTCGTAGAAGGGCGTGATCTCGTCATCCTGTTCGACGCCGGTATCGACGCGGACATTCAGCGATTCGGCCGGCGGGGCGAGGCGAACCAGCTTGCCGGTGGCCGGCAGGAAACCCTTGCTGGCGTCTTCGGCGTAGATGCGGGCTTCCAGCGCATGGCCGCGAATCTGCAGCTGTTCCTGGCGCAGCGGCAGCGGCTCGCCCGAGGCGACGCGCAATTGCCATTCGACCAGATCTTGCCCGGTGATCATTTCGGTGACCGGGTGTTCGACCTGCAGGCGGGTGTTCATTTCCATGAAATAGAACGAGCCATCCTGGTTGGCAATGAACTCGACTGTACCGGCACCAACGTAACCGACCGCCTGGGCGGCGGCGACCGCAGCTTCGCCCATCTGGCGGCGACGCTCTTCCGGCATGCCGGGGGCAGGGGCTTCTTCCAGCACCTTCTGGTGGCGGCGCTGCACGGAGCAGTCGCGTTCGAACAGATAAACGCAATTGCCCAGTGTGTCGGCAAAGACCTGAATTTCGATGTGGCGCGGCTTGGTGATGTACTTCTCGATCAGCACATGGTCGTCGCCGAAGCTGGAAATCGCCTCGCGCTTGCAGGAGGCCAGCGCATCGGGGAAATCTTCCGACTTCTCGACCAGGCGCATGCCTTTGCCGCCACCGCCGGCGGCCGCCTTGATCAGCACCGGGTAGCCGATGGCGTCGGCTTCCTTGTGGAGCAGGGCGGGGGTTTGATCATCGCCGTGATAGCCCGGCGTGAGCGGCACGGCGGCACTGCCCATCAGTTTCTTGGCTTCTGACTTGGAGCCCATGGCGCGGATGGCCGAAGCCGGCGGGCCGATGAAGGCGATGCCGCTGGCTGCCAGCGCATCGGCAAAGTCGGCATTTTCGGACAGGAAGCCATAACCGGGGTGGACTGCCTGGGCGCCGGTGCGCTTGCAGGCGTCGATGATCTTGTCGGCGACCAGGTAGGATTCGCGGGCGGCAGCCGGGCCAAGCAGCACGGCTTCGTCGGCCAGCCGAACATGGCGGGCGTTGGCATCGGCTTCGGAATAGACGGCCACGGTGCGGATGCCCATGCGGCGAGCGGTCTTGATGACGCGGCAGGCTATTTCTCCGCGGTTCGCAATCAGGATCTTGTTAAACATGCTTATTCCCCCATCCAGTTCGGCGAACGTTTGTCGAGGAAGGCGGCGATGCCTTCGCGGGCTTCCGGCGTGGCGCGCAGGTGGGCGATGCGGTGGGCGGTGTCCTCGACCAGGTTGTCGTTGATCGGTCGGCTATCGACGGCGTGGATCAGGTCCTTGGCGGCAGCCTGGGCGAGCGGGCCGCCTTGCAGCAGCGTGGCGACGATTTCCTGAATCTTGGCATCCAGGTCTTCCGGGCTGACGGCTTCATGGACCAGCCCCAGCTCACGGGCACGGAAAGCGTCGATGCGTTCGGCCGACTGGAAGTAGCGGGTTGCCTGGCGGGCGCCGATGGCGCGCAGCACGTAGGGTGAAATGGCCGAAGGGATGATGCCGAACTTGACCTCCGAAGTGGCGAATATCGCCTTGCTCGAAGCGACAGCGATGTCGCAGGTGGCGGCCAGGCCCATGCCGCCACCGAGGGCAGCGCCCTGGACGCGGGCAATGGTCGGTTTCTTCATCTCGGCCAGCGTGCGCAGCATCTTGGCCAGCGCCCGGGCGTCGTTCAGGTTGTCGTCAAGACCGTTATTGGCGGCGCGTTTCATCCAGTTGAGGTCGGCCCCGGCCGAGAAGCTCTTGCCGCGCCCGGCGAGGATGACGACGCGGACGTCTTCGTCCTCATTCAGTGCGATGCAGGCAGCCGTCAGTTCGGCGATCAGGGTTTCGTCGAAAGCGTTGTGCAGGTCGGGTCGGTTCATCCAGATCGTGGCGACCGGGCCGTTCAATTCGATTTCTAGTGCGGTGAACATGTCTCGCTCCAATTATTGTTGTCGTTGCCGGATCAGATCGGCCATCGGCTGGCCCTCCAGCGCCGCGATCAGGCTGGCCTGATTGGCCGCCGGCTGGTTCTGGCTGACTTTCCATTTGCCGACCAGGCGGCTGATGGTGATTTCGATGCCGACGATGGCGCCCAGCATTTTCTCAATGTAATCGGCGGGCGCATCACTGACTGCCCAAGGTTGTGACAGGCTGGCTTCGTGCGCCTTGGTCAGGGCGGATACCCGGGCCAGCACCCAGTCCGCATCGTCGACCAGGCGCAGCTGGCCATAGGCATGGACCGCCGTGTAGTTCCAGGTCGGCACGACCTTGCCGTGCTCGGCCTTGGTCGCGTAGCCGGAGGGGCTGATATAACCCTCCGGCCCCTGGAAAATGACCAGAATTTCACCGTCGACGGCCGATGCCTTGGCCAGCGGATTGGCTCGGGCGATATGGCCTTGCAGGGTTCCGTTCGGGCTGGCGTCAGCATCCAGATGCAGCGGGATGTGATTGGCGTTCAGACCATCCGGGCCATGACTGACCAGCGTGGCGAGCGGATACTCGCGCATCAGCGCGTGCAGGGTGCCAATCTCGGTTTCCGCGAAGTGCTTGGGCAGGTACATCGCTTACATCCGGAAGATGCCGAACTTCGTTTCTTCGGCCGGTGCATTCATCGAGGCCGACAGTCCCAAACCCAGCACCCGGCGGGTATCGGCCGGATCGATGATGCCGTCGTCCCACAGGCGGGCCGAGGCGTAGTAGGGGTGGCCCTGCGTCTCGTACTGTTCGCGGATTGGCGCCTTGAAGGCCGCTTCTTCCTCGGCGCTCCAGCTCTTGCCGGTCGCTTCCATGCCGTCGCGCTTGACGGTGGCCAGCACGCCGGCGGCCTGTTCGCCGCCCATCACCGAGATGCGGGCGTTCGGCCACATCCACAGGAAACGCGGCGAGTAGGCGCGGCCGCACATGCCGTAGTTGCCGGCACCGAACGAGCCGCCAATCACCACGGTGAATTTCGGCACCTTGGCGGTGGCGACGGCAGTGACCATCTTGGCGCCGTCGCGCGCGATACCGCCGTTTTCGTACTTGCGGCCGACCATGAATCCGGTGATGTTCTGCAGGAAAACCAGTGGAATGCCGCGCTGGGCGCAGAGTTCGATGAAGTGGGCGCCTTTGAGGGCCGATTCGCTGAACAGGATGCCGTTGTTGGCGACGATGCCGACCGGGTAGCCGTAGATGCGGGCAAAGCCGCAGACCAGGGTTGTGCCGTAACGGGCCTTGAATTCGTCGAAATCGGAGCCATCGACGATGCGACCGATGATTTCGCGCACGTCGAAAGGCTTCTTGCTGTCGGTCGGGATCACGCCGTACAGCTCATCGGCCGAATAGAGCGGCTCGGCCGGGGCGGTCAGGGTGACCGGCGGCTGCTTCTTCCAGTTCAGGTCCTTGATGATGCGGCGGGCGATGGCCAGCGCATGGGCATCGTTCTCGGCCAGGTGGTCGACGACGCCGGAAATGCGGGTATGGACGTCAGCGCCGCCCAGATCTTCGGCCGAGACGACTTCGCCAGTCGCCGCCTTGACCAGCGGTGGGCCACCGAGGAAGATCGTGCCCTGGTTCTTGACGATGATCGACTCGTCGCACATCGCCGGCACGTAGGCGCCACCAGCGGTGCACGAGCCCATCACCGCGGCGATCTGCGGGATGCCCTTGGCCGACAGATTGGCCTGGTTGAAGAAGATGCGGCCGAAGTGCTCCTTGTCCGGGAAGACCTCGTCCTGCATGGGCAGGAAGGCGCCGCCGGAGTCGACCAGATAGACGCAGGGCAGGTGGTTTTCGAGCGCAATTTCCTGTGCCCGCAGGTGTTTTTTCACCGTCAGCGGGTAGTAGGTGCCGCCCTTCACGGTCGCATCGTTGGCGACGACCATGCACTCAACCCCATGGACGCGGCCGATGCCGGCGATCACCGAGGCGGCCGGCACATCGCCGCCGTACATGCCGTAAGCAGCGAACTGGCCGATTTCGAGGAAGGGCGTGCCAGGATCGAGCAGGCCACTGACCCGCTCGCGGGGCAGCAGCTTGCCGCGCGCCAGATGTTTCTGGCGGGCAGCTTCCGGGCCACCGAGGGCAATCTTGTCGACCTTTTCATGCAGGTCGGCAACTACCGTCCGCATGGCGTCCGCGTTGGCCTGAAAGTCGGCGCTTCGCGGATTGAGTTGGGTTTTCAGTACGGTCATGTCTCCTCGCTTTTATTTGTTTCCGTTTGCCTGAATTTCTGATTTCCTGAAAAGCGCTACAACTGCTTTTCCTCTTTGAGCCATTTGCTGACGGGCTCTGGCCGGTAGGCGGCCATCGCGTCGAGCAGGTGTTCGATATCGGTGTCGGCCAGCGCCATCGCCCGGTTCTGGGCGCGTAGGAAGCCTTCCTGCACCGCATGGTCGAACAGACCAAGCAGCGGGTCGTAGAAGCCATTGACGTTGAGCAGGCCCATCGGCTTGACGTGGAAGCCGAGCTGGCCCCAGGTCAGGATTTCGCAGAATTCTTCGAAGGTGCCGAAGCCGCCGGGCAGGGCGATGAAGCCATCGGACAACTCGGCCATGCGGGCCTTGCGGGTGTGCATCGAATCGACGACTTCGATCCGCGTCAGGGCCCGGTGATCGACGGCACGGCCAGCGACTTCCTTGCCCATCAGCGCTTCCGGAATGACGCCGATGACCGTCCCGCCCGCTTCCAGGCAGGCATCGGCCACCGCGCCCATCAGCCCGATGTTGCCGGCGCCATAGACCAGCTCGATGCCGCGCGCAGCCAGCAGCCGGCCGAGCTTTTCCGCCTCGGCGCGGTAGAGCGGGTTGTGGCCGACATTGGAGCCGCAGAAGACGCAGATTCGTTTCATGTTTGTCCCGGAAAACCTTGCTTAAAAACCGCCCGTTTCCAGCCAGTGTTCGATCTGCGGCAGACGGTCGGCGCCGAAGAAGGCTTCGCCGTCGATGATCACGTGTGGCGAACCGAAGACGCCGGCGGCCAGCGCCTTGTCGCATTCGTCCTTGAGGCGGGCCTTGATCTCGGGCGCCTGCAATGCGGTGGCCAGTTGTTCGCGGTCGATGCCAAGCTTGGCTGCAATGTCCAGCACGGTGTCCGGAGAGGAAATATCAAGGTCGTCGACGAAGAAGGCGCGATAGACGGCATGGGCGAACTGACGGGCCTGCGCGCAGTCCTGACCGTGCAGCCAGTAGTAGGCGCGGGCGGCGTTCTGCGTCGGCAGCGGGAAGTGGCTCGGCGGGTTGTACGGAATGCCCATGTGGCGCGCTGAACGATGGAAGTCGTGCAGCATGTACTTGCCCTTGCTGCTGACGCCGTCAGCCGGCGGACGCGAGCCGGTGGCCTGGAAAATGACGCCGAGCAGCACAGGGTGCCAGCGCACCTTGCGGCCAAATTTGGCCGCCATGGCATCGATCTTCTCGCTCATCAGGTAGCCGTAGGGGCTGGAAAAATCGAACCAGAAATCGATCGGGTTCTTGTCGCTATCGGTCATGTCTTGTCTCCTTCTCTGTTGGCAGCGGCCGCCGGTTTGTGGCTTACTCGGCAGCGATGCTTCGGCCGATGACCAGACGCTGGATGTCGTTGGCGCCCTCATAGATCTGGCAGATGCGGACATCACGATAGATGCGTTCAACCGGGAAATCACTGGTGTAACCGACCCCGCCGTGGATCTGGATGGCGTCGGAAGCGATCTTCTCGGCAGCCTCGGAGGCGAACATCTTGGCCATCGAGGCTTCCTTCAGGCAGGGCTTCCCGGCATCCTTGAGCATCGCGGCGCGCCAGACCATCAGGCGGGCAGCGTCGAGCAAGGTGTTCATGTCGGCAAGGCGGAAGTTGACCGCCTGGTGCTCGATGATCGGCACGCCGAAGGTGACCCGTTCCTTGGCGTAACGCACCGCCGCTTCAAACGCGGCGCGGGCCATGCCGATGCTTTGCGAAGCGATGCCGATCCGGCCGGCTTCGAGATTGGACAGGGCGATCTTGTAGCCTTCGCCTTCCTTGCCGAGCAGGGCGGAAGCCGGCACACGACAGTCTTCAAAAATGATCTGTACGGTGTCGGACGCGTGCTGGCCCATCTTGTCCTCGGTGCGACCGACGATGAAGCCCTTGGTATCGGTCGGGATCAGGAAGCAGGAAATGCCCTTTTTGCCGGCGGCTTTGTCGGTGACGGCAAAGACGATGGCCATGTGGGCGTATTTGCCAGTGGTGATGAACTGCTTGACGCCGTTCAGCACGAAATGGTCGCCATCGCGGTCGGCGCGCGTGGTGATCGCGGCGGCGTCGGAGCCGGTATGTGGCTCGGTCAGGCAGAAACAGCCCAGTTTTTCGCCACGGGCCAGCGGCTTCAGCCATTCTTCCTTCTGCGCGTCGGTGCCGTACTTGGCAGTAATGCCGCAGGCCAGCGAATTCTGGACCGAGACGATGGTCGAGGTGGCGCCGTCGCCGGCCGCGATTTCTTCCAGCGTCAGCACCAGCGACATGTAATCCATGCCGGCGCCGCCCCATTCCTCGGGCACAACCATGCCCATGGCGCCCAGTTCGCCGAGTTCCTTCAGGGCCTCGGCCGGAAAGGTATGGTTCTTGTCCCATTCGGCGGCGAAGGGGGCGAGGCGCTCCTGCGCGAAGGCGCGCATCGAGTCACGGATCATTTCTTGTTCTTGGGTCAGAATCATTTGCTTATCTCCAAAGAAATCTTTTGTTTCGTGGTCAGCCAGACACCGGCGATGACCAGCAGGCCGCCGAACAGCACGGGCAGGCCAAGGCGCTCGTCGAGCAGCAGCGCCGCCTGCAGTACGGCAAAGACGGGGACCAGATTGATGAATACCGAGGCATGCCCCGCGCCCAGCGTGTGCACCGCTTCGGTGAACCAGGTGTAGGCGATGGCGGTGCCGAAAATGGCAAGGAAAAACAGGCCGGTCCACACCCGCCAAGACCAGCTGGCCGGTTCGATATCGCCCTGGACCAGTGCGGCCACCCCAAGCAGCAGGGCGCCGATCAGGCTGGCGTAGAGCGTCGTGGCCAGCGGTGACAGCGTCCTGGTCGCCATCCGGCCGATGAAGGTGTAGGCCGTCCAGCTCATCACGCAACCGACGATCAGCCACTCGCCAATGCCGACCGTGCCTTCGACCAGCGCCAGCGGATTGCCATTGCCGATCACCGTCAGGCAGCCGGCCAGGGCAATGGCGCTACCCAGCGCCTTGCGCCGGTTCATCCGTTCATGCCCGAACAGCCAGGCGGCCAGCACAATGACGACCGGGTTGAGCGCCACGACCAGCGCGCCGCGCCCGGCCGTGATGTGCTGCAGGCCGAAGAAGAAGCACAGGCCGTAAAGGAAGATGCCGAAAAAGCCCAAACCGCTCACCACGCCCCACTCACGGGCAGTTTTCGGCGCCGGAGCGCCTTTGCCCGTGAGTAGCGCGAAACCGGCCAGCGCCAGCGCCGTCACCACGAAGCGAATCGAGGCGACAGCCAGCGGCGCCGATAGCTCCTGCGCGATGATGCGCCCGGCAATCCAGGTGCCTCCCCAAAAAAACATCGCAGCGACCAGTTTGGCGTAAGTGAGCGAATGGCCCTTTTGCGGCAATTACAGCATTTCCACCGCGAGTGCCGTTGCTTCGCCGCCGCCGATGCACAGGCTGGCCACGCCACGCTTCTTGCCGTACTTCTTCAGGGCGCCCAACAGCGTGACGACGATGCGGGCGCCGGAAGCGCCGATCGGGTGGCCCAGCGCGCAGGCGCCGCCGTGGATGTTGACCTTGGCCGGGTCGAGCTTGAGGTCGTGCAGCGAGGCCATGGTAACGACAGCGAAGGCTTCGTTGATTTCATACAGATCGACCGACTCAGCGGTCCAGCCGGTCTTGGCGAACAGCTTCTGCATGGCACCGACCGGAGCGGACGGGAACAGGGCGGGCGTACCGGCATGGGTGGTATGGCCGACGATGCGGGCAATCGGCTGCAGGCCGAGCTTGGCGGCTTGCGATTGACGCATCAGCACCATCGCGGCGGCGCCGTCGGAAATCGACGAGGAGTTGGCGGCGGTGACCGTGCCATCTTTCTTGAAAGCCGGCTTCAGGGTCGGGATTTTTTCGACATTGACGGCAAACGGGCCTTCGTCCTTGTCGATCACGACGTCGCCTTTGCGGCCGGCGACGGTGGTCGGGGCGATTTCCCAGGCGAAGCTGCCGTTGTTGCTGGCTTCGATGGCGCGGGTCGTCGAGCGGACAGCAAATTCATCCTGCGCTTCGCGGGTGAAGCCGTAGCTGGCAGCGCATTCTTCGGCAAAGGTGCCCATCAGGCGGCCGCGGGTTTCCTTGCCGTAGGAGTCTTCCAAGCCGTCGAGGAACATGTGGTCCATCAGCTGGCCGTGACCGAGGCGGTAACCGCCGCGGGCCTTGGGCAGCAGGTAGGGGGCATTGGTCATCGACTCCATGCCGCCCACCACGGCCGCACCGTAGGAACCGGCCAGAATGCCGTCGTGGCCGAGCATGGTCGCCTTCATGGCCGAACCGCAAACCTTGTGGATGGTGGCGCAACCGGCGGAGAGGGGCAGGCCGGCCTGCAGTGCGGCCTGGCGGGCCGGAGCCTGGCCCTGGCCGGCTTGCAGCACGCAGCCCATCAGCACTTCTTCGATCAGGTTGGCGTCGATGCCGGCGCGCTCGACAGCGGCCTTGATGGCCACGGCGCCGAGATTGGCGGCGGTCAGGCCGGCAAAGCCGCCCTGAAAGGCGCCCATGGCGGTACGGGCGGCGGAAACGATAACGATCGGGTCATTCATGCTGATTTCTCCTGAGTGGTTGTTGTAACTAGGCGTCCAACGCTTTGAGTGCGGCGTCGTAGCGGGAAGGCAAATCCTGTGGGCAATCGATCGTGATGCCGAGGTCGTGGATCAGGCCGTCTTTCAGGCCGTAAACCCAGCCGTGGACGGTCAGTTGCTGGCCGCGGCTCCAGGCATCCTGGACGACCGGGTTGTGGCAGACATTGACCACCTGCTCCAGTACGTTCAGCTCGCAAAGGCGGTCGTGGCGTTGCGCTTCCGGCAGACTGTTGACGTTGGCCAGATGCTTGTTATGCACGTCATGAACGTGACGCAGCCAGAGGTCGACGATGCCGACCCGGTCCCGTTGCAAAGCCGCGCCGACGCCGCCGCAGCCGTAATGGCCGACGACCATGATGTGCTTGACCTTCAGCACATCGACCGCGTACTGGATCACCGACAGGCAGTTGAGGTCGGTATGGACGACGACATTGGCAACGTTGCGATGGACGAAGACCTCGCCCGGTAGCAGGCCGACGATCTGGTTGGCCGGGACGCGCGAATCGGAGCAGCCGATCCACAGGAATTCCGGGGTCTGCAGGTGGGACAGGCGGTCGAAGTAGGTTGGGTCGACTTCCTGCATCTGGCGGGCCCAGGCGCGGTTGAAGTCGAACAGGTGCGACAGGTTTTCGCTGCGGATTTCTTCTTCCGACCAGTTTTCCAGATCAAGGGCGAGGAACATCGTGCCTTCGACTGGCGTCTGGTAATAGTTCGGTGCTTCGGTGAAGCCCAGTTCGCGGTAGAGCTTCACGGCCATACGCATGTTGGGCAGGGTGTCGATCATCAGCTTGCGGAAACCGATTTCCTTGGCCGCCTTGATCGCGGCCAGCGCCAGCGCGGCACCGATCCCGTGGCCGCGTTCGGCCGGATCGACATAGAGGCGCTTCATTTCGCAGACACCATCGCTGTCCGGCAGCGGGCGAACGCCGACACAGCCGGCCGGGCGACCATCCACTTCGGCAAAGAACAGGCGGCCCTGCGGTGCGACATAGGTGCCGGGCAGCGAGGCCATTTCCTGATCGAAGTTCTGGTACGACAGGTCGACGCCCAGCCAGGCCGCATAGTTGCGGAAGTACTGGCGAACCTGCTCCAGGGCTTCGGTATCGTTGGCGGTGAGGGTGCGTAGGGTAACGGTCATGCTGTTTAGCTCCATGTTGCGGCGCTCCTGTCCGGAGCGCCGGCAGGAGCGTGTTATGCGGTTTCAGCGAAGAGTTCGCGACCAATCAGCATTCTACGGATTTCCGAGGTGCCTGCCCCGATCTCATAGAGCTTGGCATCTCGCCACAAGCGGCCGGTTGGATACTCGTTGGTGTAGCCGACGCCACCCAGCGTCTGGATCGCTTCGCCGGCCATCCAGGTCGCCTTTTCAGCCGAGTAGAGAATGGCGCCGGCGGCATCCTTGCGCAGGGTGCGGGAATGGTCCGTCGCATCACAGGCCCGGCCGACGGCATAGACGTAGGCGCGGGTAGCCTGCCAGGTCGAATAGAGGTCGGCGACCTTGCCCTGCATCAGCTGGAATTCGCCGATGGCCTGGCCGAACTGCTTGCGCTCGTGCAGGTAAGGTACGACGACATCCATGCAGGCGGCCATGATGCCGAGCGGGCCTCCACAGAGGACCGCCCGTTCGTAGTCGAGGCCGGACATCAGCACCTTGGTGCCGTTGCCGACACCGCCCAGCACGTTTTCTTCCGGCACTTCGCAATCGTCGAAGAACAGCGGGAAGGTATTCGAGCCGCGCATGCCGAGCTTGTCGAGGTGCGTGCCGTGGGTCAAGCCTTTCATGCCCTTTTCGACGATGAAGGCGGTCATCCCCTTGGCCCCGGCGTTGAGGTCGGTCTTGGCGTAAACCACCAGTGTGTCGGCATCGCCGCCGTTGGTAATCCACATCTTGGAACCGTTCAGGACGTAACGGTCGCCCTTCTTCTCAGCCTTCAGCTTCATCGAGACGACGTCGGACCCTGCATTCGGCTCGGACATGGCCAAGGCGCCGACGTGTTCGCCGGAGATCAGCTTGGGCAGGTATTTCTGGCGCTGGGCTTCGCTGCCGTTGCGGCGGATCTGGTTAACGCACAGATTCGAGTGGGCGCCGTAGGACAGGCCGACCGAGGCCGAAGCGCGGGAGATTTCCTCCAGTGCCACGATGTGGGCCAGGTAGCCCATGTTGGTGCCACCGTATTCCTCGCCCGCGGTCATGCCGAGCAGGCCCATGTCGCCGAATTTCTTCCAGAGGTCGGCCGGGAATTCGTTAGCGCGGTCGATTTCCGCCGCGCGCGGCGCGATTTCGGCATCGGCAAAGGCCTTCACCGCATCGCGCAGCAGGTTGATGTCTTCGCCGAGGCCGAAGTCGAGGCTGGGAATATTCATGTGGTTTGTCTCCGTTCTAGGTTTATTTTTCAGTCTTGCCATGCATGACCATGATGGTCTGCTGCATCAGTGCGCAAAGCGTTTCCTTGCCGTCTTTCACTGCAAAAACTTCCGCCTGCGTGACGACCAGCGTGCGTCCGGGGCGCACCACCTTGCCGCGGGCGATCAGCTTCTCGCCATCGGCCGGGGCGACCAGGTTCATCTTGTATTCGACCGTCAGTACCGAAGCGCTGGCCGAAACGAGCGTCATTGCCGCATAGCCCGCCGCCGAGTCGGCGATCATGCCCACCACGCCGCCATGCACGAAGCCGTGTTGCTGCTCGACGCCGGTCCAGTGCGGCAGATGGATTTCCGTGCGCCCCGCTTCCACCACCGGCAGCGTGGCCTGGATCAGCTCCATGGCGTGCTGCTTGGCGAAGCTGGCGTGGACGCGTTCGGCGAAATCGGGATCGTGGGCGTGGATGCTCATTGGGAAAATCCTCCTGTTGCGGATTGTATTTACGTTTACGTTAACGTCAACTGGGTCGCCAAAAAATATTCAGCTGCCACTGCGGCGAGTCAGTTCCTTTTGACACTGGTTTTCGAACTGACTGATTTCGGCGAGCATCGCTTCGATGTCCTCACGTTGCTGTTCCAGTGCAGCGCGGCGCTTTTCCATGACGCGCAGGCATTCGAGCAACTGGGGTGTTTCGTCCTCGGTCGACGCGTACATGCCGATCAAATCCTTGATCTCGGCCAGCGACAAGCCGAGGCGCTTGCCGCGCAGGGCCATCTTCAGGCGAGCCCGGTCGCGACGGTTGAAGATGCGTTTGCTGCCTTCACGCTCCGGCGACAGGATGCCCTGGTCTTCCCAAAAGCGGATGGTACGTGGCGTGATGCCGAATTCCCGAGCCAGGTCGGAAATGGCGAAGGTGATGGCCGTCTGGCTCATTTTGTCTCCTGATAGTGCGGCAGAGTAAATCAGAAGCGGGGGCTTTTTTCAATCCGCTACCGTATGGTAAGTTGATTGCCCCTATTTCCGGGTTTTCCCATGTCCCTGCATTTTCCCCATCCCCATCCGCCCGCCGCTGGCGAGCTGACCGAAGTTGCGCCCGGTGTTTACTGGCTGCGCATGCCGTTGCCTTTCCAGCTCGATCACATCAATCTCTGGCTGCTGCGTGATGGCGAGGGCTGGACGATCATCGACACGGGCTTTCCCGATGATGCAGTTCGGGCGATGTGGACACAGATTCTTGACTGGCTCGATGGCCCGGTGACGCGCCTGATCGTCACCCATTTCCATCCCGATCATCTTGGTCTGGCCACCTGGTTGATGGAAAAAACCGGTGCGCCGCTGTCGATGACGACCGGGGAGTTCCTGACCGCCCATGTCGTCTGGCATGAAATTGGCGGTCATGGGGCGCGTTTCATGGTCGAACAATTCCGCCAGCATGGCTTGGATGCCGAGCATCTGGCCAAATTCGAGCAGCGCGGATCTGGCTATCGGCGCGCGGTGCCAGCCTTGCCGGAGTATTACCATCGGCTGATGGCCGGGGGCGTCGTGCGCATTGATGGTAAAAAATGGCAAATTCTAATTGGCCATGGCCATGCCCCTGAACATTTGGCACTTTACTGCGCTGAACTTGGCGTGTTAATTTCGGGCGACATGCTATTGCCAAGAATTTCGACTAACGTCAGCGTTTTCGCGGCCACCCCGGAAGCTGACGCTTTGCGTTGGTATCTGGATTCGTTGGACGAAATTGCGAGAGATATTCCGGCAGAGACGCTCGTGCTGCCTTCGCACGGGTTGCCCTTCACCGGGGTGCAAGAGAGGGTTCAGGCATTGCATGCGCATCACGAAGAGCGACTGCAAGCACTGGAAAATAGCTGTGAACAAGCGCCACAGAGCGCCGCCGAGTTGCTGGATGTCCTGTTCAATCGGGCGCTCGACACACACCAAACCATGTTCGCGATGGGCGAAGCGATCGCCCATCTGAACTACCTTGAACAAGCTGGTCGGTTGTCGCGTAGCATGGACGCCGATGGGGTAATTCGCTATTCGCGGTTGCGGTATTGACCCGCCGCGCACTGACAGAGGGAGTTTGAAGATGTCGCAGCAAACCGAAGACCAGAGCATGAATCTGCCGAACCCGGCCGAAATTGCCAAGACCTATGCCGAAGTCGCCCAGCGCGCCTCCCGGCTGATCACCCAGTTCATGGAAAAGAAGGCGAAGGACGGTGTTGATGCGCCGGCCGACGAGTTGGGCGTTGCCAAAGCCTTCATGGACCTTTCAGCCCGTCTGATGGCCAATCCATACAAGCTGGCCCAGACCCAGATGAACATGATGTGGGATTACTTCTCCCTGTGGCAGGGCTCCATGATGAAGATGATGGGCGTGCCTGGTTCTGGCCCCGTCGCTGCCCCGAAAAAGGGTGATAATCGCTTCAGGGACGAAGACTGGGAACAGCATTTCCTGTTCGACTTCGTCAAGCAATCCTACCTGATCACTGCCCGTCACCTGCATGACACCGTCGCCGGCACCGAAGGCCTCGACGAAGCGACCCAGCAGAAGGTCAACTTCTTCACCCGCCAGTACATAGACGCCCTGTCGCCGTCCAACTTTGCCCTGACCAATCCGGAAGTCTTCCGCGAAACCGTCAAGAGCCACGGCCAGAACCTGATCAAGGGCTTGAACAACCTGCTGCACGACGTCGAATCCGGCGATGGCCAGCTGCGCATCCGGATGACCGACACCTCCGCCTTCGAAATGGGCAAGAACGTTGCCACGACGCCGGGTAAGGTGATCTTCCAGAACGAACTGTTCCAGCTGATCCAGTACAACCCGACGACCCCGGATCAGAACAAGAAGCCCTTCCTGATCGTCCCGCCGTGGATCAACAAGTACTACATCCTCGACCTGCGCGAGAAGAACTCCATGGTCAAGTGGGCGACCGATCAAGGTCACACCACCTTCATCATGTCCTGGATCAACCCGGACGAAAAGCTGGCCAAGAAGTCCTTCGAGAACTACCTGCTCGAAGGCTCGCTCGAAGCCATCAACCAGGTTTGCGCCCATACCGGCGAAGACAGCGTCAATCTGGCCGGCTACTGCCTGGGCGGCACGCTGACCATGACCACGCTGGCCTACATGGCCGCCAAGAAGGACAAGCGCGCTGCTTCTGCCACCTTCTTCACTACCATGCTCGATTTCTCCGAGCCGGGCGAACTGGGCATCTTCCTCGATGAAGGCGCCGTCGCCGGTCTGGAAAAGAAGATGGCCGAACGCGGCTTCCTCGAAGGTTCGGAAATGGCCGGCACCTTCAACATGCTGCGTGCCAACGACCTGATCTGGTCCTTCGTGGTCAACAACTACCTGATGGGCAAGGATCCGTTCCCCTTCGACCTGCTCTACTGGAACTCCGACTCCACCCGCATGCCGGCCGCGATGCACAGCTTCTACCTGCGCAACATGTACCTCGGCAACCTGCTCAAGGAACCGGGCGGCATCACGCTGGGCGGCGTCAAGATCGACATCAGCAAGGTCAAGACGCCGTGCTACTTCATCTCCACGATCGAAGACCACATCGCACCGTGGAAGAGCACCTACATGGGCGCCCGCCTGCCGTCCGGCCCGACCAAGTTCGTGCTGGGTGGTTCCGGTCACATCGCCGGTATCGTCAATCCGCCGGCCGCCAACAAGTACGGTTTCTGGACCAATGACGCCACTGATGGCAACCTGCCTGAAAGCCCGGAAGACTTCCTGGCCGGTGCCACGCAGAACGCTGGTTCGTGGTGGACTCATTGGAATCAGTGGGTTACCAGCCTGCCGGGTGGCTCGGCCAAGGTCAAGGCCCGCAAGCCGGAAGACGGCAAGCTGGCAGTGATCGAAGATGCACCGGGTTCTTACGTCAAGTTCCGTCTGGATACCCAGAAAAAAGCCTAAAGGCGATTCTGCTTGAAGGAAAAAGGGAGGCTATGGCCTCCCTTTTTATTTGACGAACGAATTGACTGTTTTTTAAGAGGAACGACGGATACGCTGGATCGGCCGATTCCTGTCGCCCCGTTTCCTGAACCATGCCTGACTCCGTCTGTCTTACGAACACAGACAGAAAGGAGACCTGCCATGTTCGACTCTCCCGTTGTTTCCGTTCATATTCCGTTGGCACTCCGCAGTTTTTCCGGTGGGCATGATGAAATTACCGCCAGTGGCGACACCGTCGGTGAAGTTCTTGGCGCTGTTGGCCATGAATTTCCGGCGATACGTGATTATCTGATGTCGTCGGGTGGAGATTTAATGCCTGGTGTGGCCGTATTTCTTGGTCCTCGCAGCATTGGTGAATTGCAGGGCTTAGCGACACCGATCGAGTTGGAGGAAGTCCTTAGCATCGTGCCGATCGGTGGGGGGTGAGCGGGTTTCTGCTTATTTGCCCCGGGGATACCGTCCGTGAGCGGAAAAGGCTTCGCTGCGCCACGGGAATCAGAATTGGACGGCATTGGGGTATGCTCTCTTCGAAATAGTTGGCCATAAGCGCCAGGTGGGGAGAGTTTTATGTCTGAAGAAATCGTTTCCCAGATCAGCAAGGCGCTTGCGCACAACGAAAACCCTATTTCATTTGCGATTACGCTGATGGAACACTTGGTGGTTCCCACCTTCGTGCTCGACGCGGATCAAAATGTACTGATCTGGAACCGGGCTTGTGAGCGCCTGACCGATATTCCCGCTGCGGAGGTGCTTGGTACACGTAATCACTGGCGCGCTTTCTATGAAGAGCCCAGGCCCTGTCTGGCCGATCTGCTCGCCACTTCCAGCCTTGAGCAGATTTCCGATCTATATACTGCGTCCGACGACCCGAGCCACCCGTCGTTTGGCGTGCATGCCGAGAATTGGTGCTGGATGCCGCGTCGTCGTCAGCACCTTTATCTGGCAATTGATGCCGGGCCGGTGTTTGACGAGTCCGGCAAACTGATTGCTGTCGTCGAGACCCTGCGCGATACCACTGAAAGACATATTGCCCAGATCAAGGTGCAGGAGCAGGCCAGCATCCTGAAGGCCCATTTCGACGAACAGGAACGCGAGACGGAACTGGCGCGACGTATTCTTGACCACCAGATTCGTAGCGATCTGATGCAACAGGCCGGGGTCAAGTACTCGGTCATTCCAGCCAGCAATTTTTCGGGGGACATGGTCCTTGCTGCGCGCTCGCCGTCCGGCCGCATGTACGCCATCCTGGCCGATGCGACCGGCCATGGCCTTTCGGCTGCGGTCAGCGTCCTGCCTATGGTCCAGGAATTTTATCGGCTGGTCGAACTGTCATCACCGCTGAGTACGCTGATCGAGTCGATCAATTTTCTGCTGGCCAATTCCTTGCCGCTCGGCCGCTTCGTCGCCGCTGCCTTCGTCACTTTGGACGAAGCTGCCAAAGAAGGGGAAATATGGGTGGGTGGGGTGCCGGATGTGCTGATGTTCGACCGCGCCGGTCGGCTGGAGCGGCGCATCGCGTCGAGCAATTTGCCATTGGGTATCGTCAAGACCAGTGACGGTGTTCAGGGTATCGAGCGCTTCAGCTGGATTCACGCCTGCCAGTTGCTGCTGATCTCGGATGGCATTGTCGAGGCCTGTAACGCCGATGACGTCGCTTTTGGCGATAAGCAATTGATACGGGTCGTCGAGCAGCGGCCACCCGGTGTTGAATTGACCGATGCATTGCAACAGGCGTTGCAGCAGCATTTGAAGGGCAGTAATGCCCATGACGACATGTCGATGCTGGTCATCGACTGTCCGGCAGGAAGTGACTAGTGGCGAAGGAGTGGCAGCCGGCTTGAAAACTTCGGCCACTCCACGGCATCCAGCATGTTCTTGATGATCAGTCCGAGCTCCGTATCGCCGGTGATCTCCAGTTCGCGGTTGAAGAACAGCGTATCCGGGTCTTCCTGGCGGGCCAGCAACTGCAGGTAGGCCGACAGATTGGCGGCGAAGGCCAGGTCGGGTTCGCGGTCAGGACGGAAAACCGGGCGAAACAGGCCATCCCGGTAGGTATAGGAGGCTTCGCCGCCAGTATCCAGCACACGAACGCGGAACAGCTTGTCCTCCAGCAGCGCCAACTCGCTTTCCGGTAGCAACTTCATTTTCAGTGCTGTGTTCAAGCCGCCTACCAGTACCAGCGCGTGCGGCCATTGCGGCAGCTTCTGTCCGAGGTTGGCAACGAAGTCAGGCAGCTTGAATTTTGGAATGGTGAAGTTGCCGCTCATGTTCATGCTCCGTGTTTCATGCGCCCAACTGGGCAAGGGCCTGCGTATGGCGCTGGACGATGCCGGCATCGCCAAACCAGTAGCCGTCCACCAGGCCGCTGGTACTCCAGTCCCGACTGTCGACCTGCACCGCCTCGCCGCGCCGGGCGGCATCGAAGGCAGCGATGATTTCGTTGATGCGCTCTTTTTGTGGGCTGATGCGCACGATGTCGATGCCCATCTTCAGCATCTCCGGCATCTCATGCAGCAGATTGTAACTCTGTGCCGACATGGTCTGAATGCCGTTGATGGTCAGGAAATCTTGCCCTTCGCGGGTTTTCAGCGTCAAACCTTCGGCATGATCAAGGCACTTGAACTGGCAGTCATCCTTGTTCAGGTCGTAATGGCGGGCGGTGAAGCAGCGGGCGGAGAAGGCGAGCGGAATCTTGCCGAACGCGAAAACCTCGGTCTCGACATCGGCCGGCTTGTTCCGGTGTAGCGCCTCGATCATGCTCCGTGAGCCTTCCAGTGGCGGCACCCAGCGCTTCAGGCCGAAGCGGGCGAAAGAAGCCAGCGTTGCCTCGTTATAAATGTTCAAATGCGGGCCGGCCACGAAATCCTGGCCGTGCACGAGGTTGACGGCGCCAAGGTCATTGGCTTCGAGCCAGCAGCCTGCGTCGTCGATCAGCCGGCGCAGGGCCTTGAGGTCGCTTTCCGATTCGAGCAGGGCCTGTGCCGAGACGACGACCTGCTTGCCGGCATCGGTTAGATCGCGCGCCAGGCCGATCCAGTCAGCTGTGCGCAGTTGCTGGCGACGCGAGCAGACCACTTCGCCAACGTAGATGATGTCGAGCGCGGGGTTCTGAGCCATCTCGGCGTAGAACTCCATGACCTCGCCCTTGGGCCAGAAATAGAGCAGGGGGCCAAGCGAAAGTTTCATGCTGCTTTGTCCTTTAGCGCCATGGCCGGTTGTAGGCGCCGAGCGTCGCCTGGCTGCCTTCGGAAACCTTGGACAGCTCCGCCTGCCAGGCTGGTTTTACGTGGAAGCGTTCGCTGCCATCGCGGAGCGAATCGAGCGCGGCACGCAGCGTACGGGTGACTTGTGCAACATAAGTCGGGCTACGCTGCCGGCCTTCAACCTTGATGGCCTTGACCCCGATCTTGATGATGTCCGGCAGTATTTCCAGCACGTTCAGGCTGGTCGGTTCTTCCAGCGCGTAATAGGTGTCTCCCTGCACGTCGAAGCGACCCTTGCACAGCGTTGGGTAGCCGGCTGGCTCGTTGTCGCCGAAACGGTCGATCAGGACACCGTTGAGACGGGTTTCCATGGTGCCCGGCTTCTTGTCCCATTTGACGTACTTGGCCGGCGAGCAGGCGCCGACGGTATTGGGGGATTCACCGCAGGCGTAGGAAGACAGCCAGCAGCGGCCTTCATTCATCACGCACAGGCTGCCGAAGCCGAAGACTTCGATTTCGACCGTGGTGTTCTTGATCACATGTTCGACCTGGGCCAGCGTCAGCACGCGCGGCAATACGGCGCGACGAACGCCGAATTCACGCTGGCAGAAGTTGATCGCTTCGTAGTTGGTCGCCGAGCCCTGCACGGAAAGGTGCAGGCGCTGTTGCGGATGGCGCTGGCGGGCGTAGTCGAGCAGGCCGATGTCGGCCAGGATGATGGCGTCCACGCCCTGGTCAACGGCACCGTCGACGGCCTTGTGCCAATCGGCGACCCGGCCGGCCTGCGGGAAGGTGTTGATCGCCATCAGTACTTCGCGACCCTTGGCATGGGCGTAGCGTATGCCTTCGGCCATGGTCTTGGCATCGAAGTTCAGGCCAGCGAAGTTGCGCGCATTGGTGTCGTTTTTGTAGCCGAGGTAGACAGTGTCGGCGCCGTTATCGACGGCGGCTTTGAGTGCCGGCAGGCTGCCGGCCGGACAAACGAGATCGGGCAAGGAGCTCATGGGAGGCATCCTGAATAGCAAGTGCCGGAGTATAGCCAGCGTTGCAGGAACGCCATTGATCCTAGTCAAAGCCATCGCTCGTGCCAGGCTATATTGGCCTTCATTACGGTATTATTGTGGCCAGTAATCGGCCACGGTGAGCGGCATGTTTTACTGCTCTTTCGCCAAAAGCGCCCCGCCAGTCGAGTGTCTGGCCATTGAGAAAGGTTGAGGAATGAACAAGGAACGTGTCCTCGTTGTTGATGATGAGCAATTGAATCTCTTCATCATCGAGGAGTTTCTCGAGCAGGAAGACATCGAACTGGAAATGCACAGCAATCCGCTTGAGGCTTGGGCCAGCCTGAGTGCAGCGGACAGTGATTTCTCCCTGGTCGTGCTCGACCGGATGATGCCCGAGCTGGATGGCATGGAATTGTTGCGCCGGATGAAGCGGGAGGCTCGCTTTGCCGACATTCCGGTCATCATGCAGACGGCCGCTTCTTCTCCCGATCAGGTTCGGGAAGGTCTGGAGGCGGGGGCATACTATTATTTGACCAAGCCTTACGAGCCCGAAGCGCTGATTTCCATCGTCCGGGCCGCCATGGAGGATAGGCGGGGACGCAGTCAGCTACGCAGCCGTGCAGCTCGTCTGGAAGAGACCCAGAAGCTGATTCAGAGTGTCGAATACCGCTTTGTGACGCTGGAGGATGTCAGTTGCCTGGTCCCGGTGCTGGCCAGCATGTGCCCGGTGCCGGATGTCGCTGCACCCGGTTTGTCCGATTTGATGGTCAATGCGGTCGAGCACGGCAATCTGGGGGTGACCTATCAGGAAAAGTCACTGCTGAAGTGGGAGGGGGACTGGGAGGAAGAAATCAGACGTCGCCTTGCCCTGCCACAGTTCCGCGATCGTTTTGCCACGGTCAGGGTCGAGCGTAATGCCGACAGTGTCGCATTTACCATTACCGATCAGGGCGATGGGTTTGAATGGAACAAATTCCTGAGCTTCGACCCGGATCGTGCGTTCGACCCGAACGGTCGAGGTATCGCCATGGCCAAGATGATGAGTTTCTCGGCGCTCGACTACCAGGGGCGCGGCAACATCGTCGTTGCCAAGGTCAATTGCTGACGTTTAGCGGGTAATGACCGTTGGTCGGAAGCCTAGTACGGCGCTGATTTTTTCGGCCACCCGGTCAGCGTCACCGCGGTTGGCATAAGGGCCGAGATGCAGGCGATGTATGCCGCTGCCTGGATTGACGCGCATCGTTTCGGTCAGCCAGTCGAGTTCGCGCAGCAGGTGATTTTTCAGGTTTTCGGCGTTCTCGACATTTGAGAAGGCGCCAAGCTGCAGATAAATCCCTTTTTGTATGCCCGTATCGCCGCTCATGCCCGCCATTACTGCGGTTTGGACCGGCCGTTCTTCGAGCGCCATGCGTTTGGCCAGCTGTTCGATATCGTCCCCGTTCGTGGTACTGGTGACGCGGGGCGGTGGTGTGGTCTGGGCATAGGCCATGCCGGCCAGGTCGCCTGGAATAATCGCTTCGACTTCAACCTGGCCGCTGCCGCCGTTGATTAATCCAAGTTTGTAGGCGGCAGTGTAGGAAAGGTCGATGACACGGTCGGCATGAAAAGGGCCGCGGTCGGTAATGCGGACGACCACTGATTTGCCGCTCTGTACGCTGGTTACCCGCACGTAGGAAGGCAGGGCCAGCGTGGGGTGGGCGGCGGTCATTGCGAACATGTCATAAGGTTCGCCGATCGAGGTTTTCTGGCCATGGAACTTCTTGCCATACCAGCTGGCGATACCGCGTGCCTTGTAGGGCTTGACGGTGGTGTTCGGAACATATTCCTTGCCAAGCACGACATAGGGCTTGGTCGCCGGCTTGTGCAGTGGTTCCCACTTCGGTTCGGCGTCGGGAATGTCATCGAGGCCGTCCGGAATGTCTTCTGCCGGGCCGTCATCCTTGTAGAAACCACCACCCCGTTTGAGGACGGCTGTCGGCTTCCTGGTCGGCGTCGGCGACTTTGAAACAGATCCTTTTTGCCCGTCAACCGTTGTGTCGCGAATCGGACTGGGGCCGCCACAGGCGGCAAGCAGCAGCGCAAGACTCAACGGGGCGACAAAACGACTCATTTCTTGACCAGCATCCGGTGGGTATGGATCGACATCAGAATCCCAATGCCAAGGAAGAGTGTAACCAAAGCCGTGCCACCGTAGCTCATGAAGGGCAGCGGGACACCGACGACGGGCAGGATGCCGCTGACCATGCCCATGTTGATAAAGGCGTAGGTAAAGAAGCCAAGGGTGATGGCGCCGGCCAGAAGGCGTGTGAATAGCGTCGGGGCCGCCGAGGCGATGATCAGGCCGCGGCCGATGAGCAGGGTGTAGAGGAAAACCAGCGTCGCGTTGCCGATCAGCCCCCATTCCTCGGAATAGACGGCGAAGATGAAGTCGGTATGCTTTTCCGGGATGAATTCGAGATGCGTCTGCGTACCATTCAAGTAGCCTTTGCCAATGGCGCCGCCAGAACCGATGGCGATGGTGGCCTGGATGATGTGATAGCCAGCACCCAGTGGGTCGGTGGTCGGGTCGAGCAGGGTCAGGATGCGTTTACGTTGATAGTCGTGCATCATGCTCCAGATCAGGGGAGCGGCAGACCCGGCGGCGATGACCAGGCCGGCGATGACTTTCCATGGCAGGCCGGCAAAGAAGATCACGTAGAAGCCGGCAGCACCGACGAGTAAGGCAGTGCCGAGGTCGGGTTGCTTGGCGATCAGGGCAAAAGGGATGAGCAGCAAAAGACCTGCGCCAATGTAGTGCTTGAACCTGAGGGTTGCTTCATATTTCTGGAAATACCAGGCCAGCATCAGCGGCATGGCAATCTTCATGATTTCTGATGGCTGGATGCGTGTGAAGCCAAGTGGTAGCCAGCGCTTGGCACCATTGACCTTGATCCCGAACAGGAAGACGGCGACAAGCAGCACAACGCCCAGGACGTAGAGCGGAATGGCAAAGCGCATCAGTTTCTGGGGCGGTAGTCGGGAAACGAACCACATGATGGTCATGGCCACGCCCATGTTGCCCAACTGGGAGAGCACTCGCTGGTTGCCGTCGAAGGTCGCGGAATAGACGGTGGCGAGGCCGACCGCCATGATGGTCAGCGTGATGAAGAGCAGCGGAAAGTCGATGTGGGCGATCAACTGCTGCCAACTGCGGCGGAGGGTGCCAACGATGTCGATCATTCCTCGCTATCCTCTTCGATGGCGGCTGGGTCATCTTTGGCGGCACCGCCCGGCAGCTTGCCGAGCAGATAGTAGTCAATGACCATGCGGGCGATAGGCGCGGCTGACTGGGCGCCGAAGCCGCCGTTCTCAACCAGTACAGCCAAGGCGATTTTCGGTTTGTCGGCCGGGGCATAGGCGATGAACAGCGCGTGGTCGCGCAGTTCTTTTTTCATGCCGCCTTCTTTGTACTGGGCACCCTTTAGCGAGAAGACCTGCGCCGTGCCGGTCTTGCCGGCTGATTCGTAAGGTGCGCCGGCAAAGGCCCGGGCGCCTGTGCCTTCCTTGTTCACGCCAACCATGGCGCGGCGGATGACATCGATATTCTGCGGCCTGAGATTGAGGTCGCGGATTGGCTTTGGTTCGACCTGCCGCTTTTCGCCCGTCTTGGTGTCTATGATGTAATGCACCAGGTGCGGCCGGAACATTACGCCATTGTTGGCGATAGTCGCGGTGGCCTGGGCCAGCTGGATCGGCGTGTAAGCGTTGTAGCCCTGGCCGATGCCGATCGAGATCGTCTCGCCGGCATACCATCTCTGCTGTTCAGGCTTTTTGAAACGTTGCTTCTTCCACTCCTGCGAGGGCAGGACGCCTTTGGATTCACCGGAATCATCCTTGCCGAGATCGACGCCGGTGCGCTGGCCGAGGCCAAGCGAGCCCATGAACTTGGCGATGTTGTCGATCCCCATGTCGTTGGCCAGCATGTAATAGTAGGTGTCGCAGGAATGGACGATGGATTTGTACATGTCCACGCTCCCGTGGCCGCCCTTCTTGTCGTCGCGGAACTGGTGATTGCCGAAGTTGAAATAGCCGGGGTCGTTGATTGTTTGATTCGGCGTGCGCTTGCCCATTTCCAGCGCAGCCAGGGCAAGGAAGGGCTTGAAAGTCGAGCCCGGCGGATAGGCACCGTTGATCGCTCGATTGACCATCGGCTTGCTGGGGTGCTCGTTCAGTTCCTTCCAGTTGTCCGGTGTAATACCGTCGACGAACAGGTTTGGGTCGTAGGTCGGATTGGAGACGAGCGCGAGAATGCCGCCGGTTGACGGGTCGATGGCCACAAGTGAGCCTTTGCGCTCGCCGAAGGCTAGCTCGGTGATTTCCTGCAATTTGGCATCGAGCGTCAGTGCCAGGTTATTGCCGGAAACCGGGGGAATCCGCTTCAGGCTGCGCAGGGCCCGGCCACCGGCATCGATTTCGACTTCCTCGTAGCCGGTCTCGCCGTGCAGTTCAAATTCGTAATGCTGTTCGAGGCCTGTCTTGCCGACGTGATCGGTGCCCTTGTAATTGGCTTGCTTTTCCGACTCCTCGATCCATTTCAGGTCGCGTTCGGTGATTCGCCCAATGTAGCCAATGGCGTGCGAGGCGATGTTGGCCAACGGGTATTGCCGGAACAGTCGGGCTTTGACCTCTACGCCGGGGAAACGATAGCGGTGTGCCGCAAACTTGGCGACTTCGCCATCGGTCAGGCGGGTGCGGATGGGGATCGATTCGAAATTCTTGGCTTCGTCGAGCAGGCGCTTGAAGCGCTTGCGGTCCTTAGGCTGGATATCGATGACTTCTGCCAACGAATCAATGGTTGCCTCGAGGTCACCGGCTTGCGATGGCGTGATTTCCAGTGTGAAGGCTGAATAGTTGTGGGCCAGCACGACACCGTTGCGGTCGGTGATGACGCCACGGTTGGGCACAATGGGGATCAGCGCAATACGGTTGTCTTCGGCGCGGGTCTGGTAAAAGTCGTGCTGGATGACCTGTAGCCAGACGAAGCGGCCGATCAGCACGCCAAAGGCCAGCAGGACGGTTACCGCCGCAAAACCGATCCGAAACCGAAACCGGTCGAGATCGGCTTCCGGATTGTTGAAATCACCCACGTGCAGCCTGCCTTAGCATCAAATCGGGCGGTTGGGGTCTTGCTCGACCGGCCGGTACTGCGGCAGGAGCAGGATGAAGGTGGCGGGAATCCAGAGCAGCGTAGCGATCATCGGACCCACGAAATAGCCCCAGCCGGGGAAGTCGGCGCCCACGGCAAGGCGCATCAAGGCCTGCAATACCTGCGCCGCGAGTAAGAGTGGCATGATCTGCAGGGCCTGCTGGACGAGCGGGAACCAGAGGATGCGCCGTGACAGCGAGGCTGCGGTGTAGGCCAGTATCACGTAGGCGAAGCAATGCTGGCCAAGCACCGCGCCATCGGCGACATCCATCAGCAGACCGAGTGCGAAGCCCCAGCCCATGCCGACCTTGCGGAACTCTCGAACGCTCCAGAAACACAGGACCAGTGCAATCCAGTCCGGCATCCCTGGCCAGTGTGCCGTTGGCAGGAAGTTGAGGAGCGCGGCGGTGATCAGGCTGAAGAATATGAACCAAGGCCGGACCGGCAACAGAATGCGGGATGAGGAAAAGGTTGGTTGCATCAGTGTTCTTTTCCAGCGGTTTTCTTTTTCTTGCGCAGGCTTGGTTTGTCGGAACTGCCCGGGCGTCCGGATGACTCTGGCGGTGCCGGCGGCAGCGCCTTGCGCGGGTCAAGCACCATCACTTCGCCAAAATTTTCGACGCCAGCAATGGGTACGCAGAAGATACGGGCGAAGGAATAGGCGCTGTCGCGCTCGATATTGACGACCTTGGCGACCGGGAAGCCGGCCAAGTAGATGCCGTCCAGTCCGGAGGTGACCAGAACATCGCCAATCTGGATGTCGGCATTGGCGGGCATGTAACGCAATTCCAGCTGGCCGTTGCCGAGGCCGAAAACGACTGAGCGCTGGCCACTACGCACAACCTGGACCGGCACGACCTGATCCTTGTCGGTAATCAGGGTGATTTCAGCCGAGAACGGGAAAACGCGGGTAACCTGACCGACTACCCCGGCCTCATCAATGGCGGGTTGCCCGGCGACAATGCCAGCCTGCTGGCCTTTGTCCACAATGACCTTGCGCGAGAACGGGTCGCGGGCAGTGTAGAGAATCTGGGTAACCTGACCGTTGGCCTTTTCGCGTTCCTTGACCGCCAGCAGCTTGCGCAACCGCTCATTCTCAACTTCGAGTTGGGCCAGGCGCTGCAGATTGGGGGCGGTTGTCAGCTGATTATGCTTCAGCTCGCCATTTTCTAGTTGCAGGGCGCGCAGGCCTTGCAGATAGCTGGCCGCGTAGTCGACCAGGCTACCCGGTGTCTGGGCAACGCGCTGCACCGGGTCGATGACCAGGGCGATACTCTGGCGCAGTAATTCAAGGCTCTTGAAGCGCAGGTCGAGCACAAAAATCGCCAATGAAACGGCGATGTAGAAAGTCAGAAGGGCCAGCGGTGCTGGCCCTCGCTTGAAGAACGGTGGAGGCGCGTGGTCGATGCCGGCCATCGTTCAATCCTGCCTTGCTGCGATCAAGGTTTAGTCCGAGGCAAAAATGCTGCCCAGCTTGTCCATCTTTTCCAGTGCCATGCCGCAACCGCGGGCAACACAGGTCAGGGGCTCATCGGCAACGATCACAGGAAGGCCGGTTTCTTCCATCAGCAGACGGTCGAGGTCGCGGAGCAGGGCGCCGCCGCCGGTCAGGACCATGCCCTTTTCGGCAATGTCGGCACCGAGTTCGGGCGGGGTCTTTTCCAGCGCGGATTTCACGGCGGAAACGATCTGGTTCAGCGGGTCGGTCAGCGCTTCGAGGATCTCGTTGGACGAAATCGTGAACTTGCGCGGGATGCCTTCGGCCTTGTTGATACCGGAAACTTCCATTTCCTTGACTTCGGCACCCGGGAAAGCAGAACCGATGTTCTTCTTGATGTTCTCGGCGGTATTTTCACCAATCATCATGCCGTAGTTACGGCTGATGTAGTTGATGATCGCTTCGTCCAGCTTGTCGCCGCCAACACGAACGGAACCGGCATAGACCATGCCGCCGAGCGAGATGACGCCAACTTCGGTGGTGCCACCACCGATATCGACGACCATGGAACCCGTTGCATCGGAAACCGGCAAGCCGGCACCGATCGCAGCCGCCATCGGCTCCTCGATCAGGTAAACCTGGCTGGCACCTGCGCCGAGGGCAGATTCGCGGATGGCGCGGCGTTCGACCTGAGTCGAGCCGGACGGAACGCAGATGATGATGCGCGGGCTCGGGCTGAACAGCTTCGAGTCGTGCACCTTCTTGATGAATTGCTTGAGCATTTGCTCGGTGACGGTGAAGTCGGCAATCACGCCGTCCTTCATCGGGCGGATAACAGTGATGGTACCCGGTGCCTTGCCAAGCATATCCTTGGCTTCCCGGCCGACGGCCTGGATGGTCTTTTTGGCATTGGGGCCGCCTTCGAGGCGGATGGCGACGACCGACGGCTCGTCCAGAACGATGCCGCGAGCACGCACATAGATCAGCGTGTTGGCAGTACCAAGGTCAATGGCGAGGTCGTTCGAGAAGTATTTGCTGAGGAAACCAAACATGTATGCTCCGCTTGGGGGGTGCGGTAGGGAAAACTTTTATGATACCTTATAACGCTTTCCATTTTAAGACTTTGTGCACTGCAAAAAAGTCTTTGGCACCCATGTCGCTCACATTAGAACAGGTTAAGCGCATCGCCCATCTCGCCCGAATCGAGATCAGTGATGACGAGGCCTTGACCACCCAGGGCCACCTCAACGGCATCTTCCAGTTGATCGAACAAATGCAGGCGGTTGATACCACTGGTATCGAGCCGATGGCACATGCCCAGGATGTCAGCCAGCGCCTGCGTGAAGATGCAGTTTCCGAGGGGGATCGCCGCGCTGCCTATCAGGCCGTCGCCCCGGAAATCGAAGCAGGGCTCTACCTTGTGCCGAAGGTGATCGAATGATCAACGCCAGCCTGAAAGAATTGTCGCTGGCCTTGGCCGCGAAGAAGGTTTCCAGCGTCGAGTTGTCGTCGTTGTTCCTCGATCGCATCGAGCGTCTGAATCCGACTCTGAATGCCTTCGTGACGGTTGATCGCGAGAAAAGCCTGGTCATGGCCCGCGACGCGGATGCGCGCATCGCTGCAGGCACGGCCGGCCCATTGACCGGCATTCCCATCGCCCAGAAGGATATCTTCTGCGCCGAGGGCTGGCTGAGTACCTGTGGCTCGAAAATGCTGGCTAATTTCGTCTCGCCTTACGATGCGACGGTCATCCGCAAGATGCACGCCGAAGCCGGATTGGTGTCGCTCGGCAAGACGAACATGGACGAATTCGCCATGGGTTCGTCGAATGAAACTTCTTTCTTCGGCTCCGTGCGTAACCCCTGGGATACCCAACGCGTACCGGGCGGTTCGTCTGGTGGTTCGGCCGCGGCAGTTGCCGCCCGTCTGGCTCCGGCGGCGACCGGTACCGACACTGGCGGCTCGATCCGCCAGCCGGCCGCGCTGTGCAACCTGACTGGTCTGAAGCCGACTTATGGCGTGGTTTCCCGCTATGGGATGATCGCTTTTGCCTCGTCGCTTGATCAGGGCGGTCCGATGGCGGCCAGCGCTGAGGATTGCGCCCTGCTGCTCAACACGATGGTCGGTTTCGACGAACGTGATTCGACCTCGCTTGAGCGTCCGGTCGAAGACTATGCCCGCGATCTCGACAAGCCGCTTGATGGTTTGCGCATCGGTTTGCCCAAGGAGTTCTTTGGCGAAGGTTGTGATGCCGAGGTGATGGCCGCCGTGCGTGCTGCGATTGCCGAATACGAGAAGCTCGGTGCGACCTGCGTCGAAGTTTCTCTGCCCAATTCTCACTTGTCGGTGCCAGCCTACTATGTGATCGCACCGGCCGAGGCCAGTTCCAACCTGTCGCGTTTCGACGGTGTGCGCTATGGCTATCGTGCCCCGGAGTACGGCAATCTGGACGACATGTACATGAAAACCCGAGCCCAGGGCTTCGGTGCAGAAGTGAAGCGCCGCATCCTGATCGGTGCCTATGTGCTGTCGCATGGCTACTACGACGCGTATTATCTGCAGGCTCAGCGCATTCGCCGTCTGATCGCCAACGATTTCGTCGAGGCTTTCAAGCATTGCGATGTGATCATGAGCCCAACCTCACCTTCGACCGCCTTCAAGCTCGGTGAAAAGGCTGCTGATCCAGTACAGATGTACCTGTCGGACATCTATACGATTGCGGTTAATCTGGCTGGCCTGCCCGGCATGTCGATTCCCTGTGGTTTTGTCGGTGGTTTGCCGGTTGGCCTGCAACTGATCGGCAATTATTTTGCCGAGAACCGCTTGCTCAATGTCGCTCATCGCTATCAGCAGGCGACCGATTGGCATCAACGTCGCCCGGGTGGCATTGAATAAGATGCGCCTCCTTTGGACTCTGCTGGCTGCGCTGATGTTGGTCAGTTGCGCAGAAACGCCCAAAACTCCGGAGGAGCCTGCGGCGCAATCGAGTGCCGAAAAGCCGGCGGCTGCCGAAGAGACACCGAAATTCAAGAATTCGACCCTGAAGTACCTGGCTAACCGCAACCTCAAGCCGCAACCGACGCGCCCGCTCAACGTTCGTTCGCGCTGCTCGCACAAGGACGCGATCGGCACCCAGACCCGGCTCGACCTGCTGGTCAAGGAGGCCGACGTCAAGAAATTCGATGCTCAGGTCAGCATGAAGGGCTACGGTACCTGTCGCTTCAACCTGGACGACTTCGAGCAGGTCGAGAAGCTGCCGCAGGCGCTGCTGCGCCACAAGAGGCAGTCGGATTGCCTGGTTCGCATGTGGGAGCAGGGTCCCAAAGTAACGATTGCATTCAACAGTTGCCCCAAGTCCTGCGAGGGACAGGCTTTCGACTACCTCTGGCCGATCATGGTCGAGGCGAAGAGCGGGCAATGTTTCTAAAACGGATGAAGCTATGACTCAGTGGGAAGTGGTAATCGGCATCGAGACGCATGCGCAGCTCTCGACGGTTTCGAAGATTTTTTCCGGCGCCTCGACGGCGTTTGGTGCCGAACCGAACACCCAGGCTTGCGCGGTTGATCTCGCGCTGCCCGGCGTTCTTCCCGTGTTGAACAAGAAAGCAGTCGAGTGCGCCATCCGCTTTGGCTTGGCGATTGGTGCCGAGGTGGCGCAGAAGTCCGTTTTTGCCCGCAAAAACTACTTTTATCCGGATCTGCCCAAGGGCTACCAGATCAGCCAGATGGACCTGCCGGTGGTGGTTGGCGGCAACATTACGCTGCAGGTCGGGCAGGGCGACAAGGCATACGAAAAGGTCGTTCGCCTGACCCGTGCCCATCTGGAAGAGGATGCCGGCAAGTCGTTGCATGAAGACTTCCACGGCAAGTCGGGCATCGACCTGAATCGGGCTGGTACGCCATTGCTCGAAATCGTTTCCGAACCGGACATGCGTTCGTCCGACGAAGCGGTCGCCTATGCCCGGGCATTGCATGCGCTGGTCCGCTGGATCGGCATCTGCGACGGAAACATGCAGGAAGGCTCCTTCCGCTGTGACGCCAATGTTTCGGTTCGCCCGAAAGGCCAGGCCGAATTTGGCACCCGCCGCGAGATCAAGAATCTCAACTCCTTCCGTTTCCTGAAGGAAGCCATCGATTTCGAAGTCCAGTGGCAAATCAATGAAATCGAGGAAGGCCGCAATATTCAGCAGGCCACAGTGCTGTTCGACCCGGATACCGGCGAGACGCGCATGATGCGGAGCAAGGAAGACGCGCACGATTACCGCTACTTCCCGGACCCCGACCTGTTGCCGCTGATCATCCCGGCGGAATGGATCGCTCGTGTTCGAGGTGAAATGCCAGAGTTGCCTGTGCAGAGACGCGAGCGTTTTGCCGGCGACTTGGGTCTTTCCGCCTACGATGCCAGCGCGCTGACGGCAAGTCAGGAAATTGCCGATTATTTCGAGGCTGTCGTCGCGATTGCCGGCAAGGCCAATGCGAAGCCCTGTGCCAACTGGGTGATGGTCGATCTGGCGGCCCGTCTCAACAAGGATGGCAAGGATATTGCCGACTCGCCGGTTTCAGCGGCTCAACTGGCCGGTCTGATCCAGCGGATTGCCGATAGCACCATCTCCAACAACATCGCCAAGAAGGTTTTTGAAGCCTTGTGGAATGGCGAAGGGGCGACGGCAGATGAGGTCATCGACAAGCAAGGCTTGAAGCAGATTACCGATACTGGCGCCATCGAAGCTTTGGTGGACGAAGTGCTCGCTGCCAATGCTGCCAACGTGGCTGAATTCAAGGCTGGCAAGGAAAAGGCGTTCAATGCGCTGGTTGGCCAAGTGATGAAGGCAGCCAAGGGCAAGGCCAACCCGCAGCAGGTCAATGACCTGCTGAAGCAGAAACTGGCGGGTTAATCAGCGGATTGCTGGCGCCGCGCCACTGTAAGGCGCGGCCGGCGGTCGGCGGGTCAATTCGAAGTAGCGCTTGCGGTCCGCATCGTACTTGGCTTTGATTGACTCGAAGTCCTTCTTCTTGATATCGAGCAGTTCCTGCTGCAGCCTGATTTCGTGGTCAATGGCGCGCAGTTCCTTGTCGAGTTCGGCGGGGAGTGCCTTTTTCTTGTAAAACTCGGCTTCATCAGCAAACTTTTTGCGCTTGGTGCGGGCAGCATCAATGCGGGCAATGGTCGACAGAATGGCGAAGTTCACGTCGGCCTCGGCTTTTTGTTGCGCCAGGTCGATATCTTCAGGCGTCGTGTAGGTATCGAGCAGCGCCTGGTCCCGGCGGCGTTGCTCGCGGCTGGCATCTTCAAGCTGTTTCTTGCGACGGTTTTCAACGATTTGCTCGGCTTTTTGCTCAGGCGTGAGCGGTGGCCCAACTTCCTTGATGATATTGCCGCCGCTGTCGAGGACCCGATAGGCACGGCCACGACATTGTTCGGGCAGCGTGTCGCCACAGACCCGGCGACCGCTGACTGGATCGTGGCAGCAGTAGAACTCTCCGGCTGCCTGTGCTGAAGTGGCCAGCAACAGGAGAAGGGTAAGGAGTGCCCGCTTAGGCATCGACCCCGTACTGCTCACGGTAGTGGGCAACGGCCTCGCGATGGTTGGCAAAATCCGGGCGCTCGGCCAGGAAGGTCATCAGGTCCTTGAGCCCGGCAACGGCGACGACGGGGATGCCATAGTCGCGCTGGACTTCCTGCGCTGCCGAGAGTTCGCCCTGTCCGCGCTCCTGGCGATCCAGCGCAATCAATACGCCTGCCGGGGTGGCGCCGGCAGCGCGGATCAGTTCGACTGATTCGCGCACGGAAGTTCCGGCGGAAATAACGTCATCGACGATCAGGACACGTCCGGTCAATGGCGAGCCGACGATGTTGCCGCCCTCGCCATGGTCCTTGGCTTCCTTGCGGTTGAAGGCAAAAGGGAAATTCTTGCCGCGCTGAGCAAGCGATATGGCAATGGCAGCCACCAGCGGAATGCCCTTGTAGGCCGGGCCGAAAAGCATGTCGAACTGGACGCCGCCGGCTTCTGCTGCTTTGGCGTAGAATTCGGCCAGACGTCCAAGCGAGTTGCCGTCGTTGAACAGTCCGGCATTGAAAAAGTAGGGTGAAAGCCTTCCTGCCTTGGTTTTGAATTCGCCAAAACGCAATACTTGGCAGCCAACTGCAAATTCGATGAAATCCTGACGAAAATCCATAATCCTCTATTCCTGCAGGTCGGAAAAATACGACCGATTCGATCACAATGTTACGCATCATCTCCCTGAATCTCAATGGTATCCGCTCCGCATGGAGTAAAAATGTCTTGCCGTGGGTAGCTACTCAGAACGTGGACATCATTTGTCTGCAGGAGCTGAAGGCCCAGTTGCCCGACCTGACGCCAGAAATGATGGCCCCGGATGGCATGCAGGCTTTCTATCACTGTGCTGAAAAGAAGGGCTATAGCGGCGTTGGCATCTGGAGTAGGGAAAAACCGGATCGGGTGATCGAAGGCTTCGATGGCGGTGAATTCGATGCCGAGGGGCGCTACATCCGAGCCGATTTTGGCAATTTGTCGGTGATTTCTCTTTATCTGCCTTCGGGGTCCTCTTCGCCTGAGCGCCAGGAGGCAAAGTTTCGCTTTCTCGATGTCTTCTTCCCGCAGATGCTGGCGTTGCGTGCCGAAGGCCGTGAAATCGTGCTGTGTGGTGACTGGAATATCGCCCATCAAGCCATCGATCTGAAAAACTGGAAATCAAACCAGAAAAACTCCGGTTTCTTGCCTGAAGAACGTGCCTGGTTGACCCGGCTTTTCGAGGAGCAGGGCTGGGTTGATGTTTATCGCCGCCTGCACCCCGAAACTACGGATGCCTGCTACACGTGGTGGAGCAATCGCGGCCAGGCCTGGGCCAAGAACGTCGGTTGGCGAATCGACTACCAGATCGCTACCCCGGGTATCGCAGCAATGGCTGTACAGGCCGAGATCTACAAGGACGAGCGATTTTCCGATCATGCTCCGCTGATCATCGATTACGACTTCAAATAAGCATTCAAAGTGCATTGATTTCGTTGCGGCGTCGGGATAACCTGTAGCTCTGCTTACTTGTCTAACGAGGTTGAAAAATGTCTGAACAAATCGCTGCTGCCAACAAGGAAAAGCTGGTCTCCGATCTCAAAATTGTGATTTCCGATACCGAAGAATTGCTGCGTGCCACTGCCGGTGCTGCCGGTGACAAAGTGGGCGAACTGCGTGAGCGCCTGGGTGTTCGTCTGCGCGATGCCAAAGAGCGTGTGATCGATCTTGAAGTGGCGCTTGTCGACAAGACCAAGGCTGCTGCCCGTGCGACCGATGATTTCGTGCACGAAGAGCCGTGGAAGGCTGTCGGCGTTGCTGCCGCATTGGGCCTGGCCCTCGGTGTGCTGATCGGTCGTCGTTAAGCGCATGACACAGCAGTCAGGCGGTGATGGAGGCCGCGAAGGTCTCTTTGCCGCCTTGAAGAATATCCTCGCGACACTGATCGCGATAGGCAAGACGCGGGCCGAACTTCTGGTTACCGAGCTGGAGGAGGAGAAATTACGCCTCATGTCGCTCTGGGCCAAGGCCATCGGTGCCGCGTTTCTGCTGGCCTTGGGTGTCGTCATGGCGGTCTGCTGTGTCGCGCTGGCGTTCTGGGAACAAAGGGTCGTCGTCTTCGGCATCTTTGCTGTCCTGTTCATTGGCGGCGGTGCGCTCCTTGTTGGGTCGCTGAAGCGGCAAGCCAGTCAGCCGAGTAAAATGTTCAAATCCAGTCTGTCCGAACTGGAAGCAGATATGGTGCAACTGCGCCGCTATCGCAACAAATCAGAATGAATCCTAAGCTGCTTGAGCTGGCAACGCGGCATGGTGCGCTGAAGGCACGTATCGACGAGCAGCGTCGTCAGCTGACCAGGCATGCCGAGCCTCTTGAGGCAGCCTTGGCCAAGGGCGATAGCGTCCTGAAGGGCGTTGATTGGCTGAAGCATCACCCGGCAGCTATCGGGATCGCCGTCGCTGTCGCGGTCATTGCCCGGCCGAAACGTGCCTGGCGCTGGGCTCGGCGCAGCTTTTTCCTGTGGCGCGGTTGGCAGGCCATCAAGAGTTCCTTGTCCGGAGCGCGGTAAGCATGGCCGCAGGCCCATCCGAAGAGGCTGTGCTGCCTGGCTGGTGGCGGCAAATCATTTCATTGCAACGGCGCGAAGCAAGGCGAGTACTGGCTGAATTGGTTTCGACGCGCGGCATGATGCCGTTGTTGATGAAGGCTCGCAATGGTGAAGGCTGGACGCCGACTGAGAAAGAAGCGCTTCTGTCACATCTTCGACGGATGGCTCACCTGTCGCCCTATCTGATTGCGCTGCTTCTGCCGGGATCGGTCCTGATGCTTCCGGTGTATGCGTGGTGGTTGGATCGCCGCCGTCTTAGACGGGGCGAGTAGCCGAGTCTGGACGCTCGTTCCACGGGGCGACTTTCAGTAGAAGGACCATCCCCGGTACGGCCAGGCCGGCACACAGCCAAAAGAAACCGTACCAGCCAAGGTTTTCAACCAGCCATCCTGCCGAGGCATTGATGAAGGTGCGCGGCACCGCAGCCAGGCTGGTGAACAGGGCCATTTGCGTGGCCGTGTAAGCCGGATGCGTCGACCGCGCAATGAAGGCGACAAAGGCTGCCGTTCCCAATCCGACGCCAAGGGCCTCAAGGCCGATCACGAAAGCCAGCGCAATCCGCTCGCTAGCCCCGATGCTGTCGTAGTGTCCCTGGCTGGACAGCCAGGCGAAACCGAAGATGGATACCAGTTGCACCACGCCGAATAGCCATAGTGCCCGGTTGATGCCCAGTCGAACCATCCATAGCCCGCCGAGCAAGGCACCTATGACTGCTGGCCATAATCCGGCGTGTTTGGCAATCAGACCGATGTCGGTCTTGGTGAAGCCCATGTCCAGATAGAACGGGGTGGCCAGCGCGGTACTCAGGCTATCGCCCAGCTTGTACAGGAAGATGAAGCCGAGTACCGTGACGGCACCCCGCCAACCCTGGCGGCCGATGAATTCGTGGAAAGGCTCGGTGACAGCCTGGCGTAGCGTTTTAGGGGCGCCTTTGACCTGAGGTTCCTTGACCAGCCAGGCCATCGCCATGCCGGGAATCATGAAGGCACCGGTGATCCAGAATACTTCGTTCCACGGCAGGCGGTCGGCCAGGATCAGTGATAGCGAGCCGGGAATCAGGCCGGCGATCCGGTAGGCATTGACATGCACGGCATTGCCCAGGCCAAGTTCGTTGTCGCCCAGGATTTCCCGCCGGAATGCATCCACGGCGATGTCCTGAGTGGCTGAAAGCAGCGAAAGCAGGGTAGCGAGCCAGAGGATCGGCCAGATGCTTTCCTTCGGATTGAACCCGCCGAGGAAACCGATGGAGAACAGCAGGCCGATTTGCGTGATCAGCATCCAGCCGCGGCGGCGGCCGAAGCCTGGCAGGCTGTAGCGGTCGAGCAGGGGTGACCAGAGGAATTTCCAGGTGTAGGGGAACTGGATCAGCGCGAAGAAGCCGATGGTCTTGAGGTCTACACCCTCGCTACGCAGCCAGGCGGGCAGCAGGTTGAGGAGCAGGTAGAGCGGCAGGCCGGACGAAAATCCCGTAAAGATGCAGATCAGCATCTTCCGAGTGAGCAGGGCCGCAAGCCAGGGCGGCATCAGCGGTTTTGCGTCAGGCGATAAACCGCCAGGCTGCCGAGGAAATTGATTTCGCGGTTGTCGGTGTTATGGACGATATTGCCGTCTTCATCCAGCACATGGCGTTCGCGGATGATCAGTCCCATTTGCTCGCACAATGCCTCGAAGTCGAGCAGTGTGAAAAAGCGGACATTGGGCGAGTCGTACCATTGATAGGGCAGGTCTTCGGACACCGGCATGCGGCCGTCGAGGACCGAACGCAGGTTTTTCCAGTAAGCGAAGTTCGGGAAAGAAACGACGGCTTCGCGGCCGACGCGCAGCATTTCACGCAGGATGCCTTCGGTGTGACGAACGGTTTGCAGGGTGCGTGACAGCACAACATGGTCGAAGGCCTGGTCGGCGAATTCGTCGAGGCCACGTTCCAGATTGCCCTGGATGATGTTGATGCCGTTCTTGATGGCTGCCAGGATGTTGGCGTCGTCGATTTCAACGCCGACGCCATGAACACCGCGTGTTTCGATCAGGTGCTTGAGTAGCGTGCCATCACCGCAGCCGAGGTCGAGGACACGATGGCCCGGCTCAACCCAGCCGGCAATGACTTCAAAATCGGGGCGGCCCAAGGTATGCGTCATAGCTTGATGTTCCGCAAATAGGCGTCGACGACGCCGTGATAGTGGGCATCTTCCATCAGGAAAGAGTCGTGGCCGAAGTTGAGGTCAATTTCAGCGTAGGACACATTGCGTCCATTGGCGAGCAGCGCGGCGACGATTTCCTTGGAGCGGGCCGGTGTGAATCGCCAGTCTGTGGTGAATGAGGCAATCAGGAAATTGGCCTGCGTACGTGCCATGGTGGCGGTCAGGTTGCCATCATCTTCTCGGGACGGATCGAAGTAATCGAGCGCCTTGGTCATCAAGAGATAGGTGTTGGCATCGAAGTAACCGGCAAATTTGTCGCCCTGATAGCGCAAATACGATTCGACCTCGAATTCGACGCCATAGCCGAAGGAAAAGGCACTGTTGCGCAGTTCCCGGCCAAATTTTTCGCCCATCTGGTCATCGGACAGGTAGGTGATATGGCCGAGCATGCGCGCCAGCCGCAAGCCACGGACTGGCCGGGTGTTGTGTTCGTAGTAGTGGCCGCCGTGGAAATCAGGGTCGGTCAGTATGGCCTGGCGGGCGACGTCGTTGAAGGCAATGTTCTGTGCCGAGAGCTTGGGAGCGGCGGCGATCACGATGGCGTTGCGCACCCGCTCCGGGAAGGTGATGCTCCAGCGCAGGGCCTGCATGCCGCCCAGACTGCCACCCATGACGGCAGCCCAGCTGTCGATGCCGAGCAGGTCAGCCAATCTTGCCTGGGCATGGACCCAGTCATTGACGGCAACGATCGGGAAGTCGGCACCCCAGGGTTTGCCTGTCGCTGGATTGAGCGATGACGGACCGGTCGAGCCATGACAGCCGCCGAGGTTGTTCAGGCCGACAATGAAGAATTTATCGGTATCGAGTGGTCGGCCGGGGCCGACGATGTTGTCCCACCAGCCGATGTTGTCGGGCTGGTCCGCATAGTGGCCGGCCACATGATGATGACCGGAAAGGGCGTGGCAGACGAGAATGGCATTCGATTTGGCTGCATTGAGCGTGCCGTAGGTCTCGTAGACCAGATCGTAGGCCGGCAGAACCCCGCCGCTGCGCAAATGCAGTGGCTGGTCGAAGTGGGCGCGCTGTGGCTGGACGGCGCCGACGGATTGTCCTGGCATGCTGTTCCTGAAAACAAAAACCCAGTTGGCTGAAAAACGCGAACTGGGTGGTTCCCGTTTTAGCTGTATTTATAAGCGCCCGCAATCAGAGCTCAAATCGGCGCCGCTGAAGTGCTTTCAGCGTCTGCAGACAATACCCAGCAGGGCGTTAAAAGTCAATGAAACGAATGATTTATGCAATGATGGTGGGGGCTTCAAGTTTTGTTAAACTCACAAAAAACAAACTTTTAGAAAGATCTGGACCAAATGTTGGATCAAAGACGGCATCTGCGAATTCGATTTGCTTCATTACCGACGATAAGCCTTGGTTACGGCGGGGCAGTTGGTGAAGGGGTGATCGAGAACCTGTCGCTGTCCGGGCTGATGGTGCGGACTTCCATGCCTCTGGAAATTTCACACAATGTCGGCTGCGAGTTTCGTATTTTCCAGTCACCGTTGATTGATGTTCCTGCTGCCGTAGTGAGCCGGGTCGGTGACGTTTTCGGGGTGCGTTTTCAACCCGGGCCGATCAGCCAGATTCTGATCGAGGATGCGATCAATCAGGCGCTGCTTGATGGCAATGCATCGATTCTCTCCGTCCACGAATTGGGCGGCAAGAAAATCATGCGTATCACCGGCGGACTTTCCGGCGCATTGCGTAACGATTTCATGCATGCCCTGACGCGGATGGGCGTCGATGAAATCGATGTTGAAAGCGTGACAGCTGTTGAGCAGGCTGGTCTGGCGCTGTGTCTGGTGGCGACCACTCGGCATGGCGTGACCATTGGCGCCCAGTCGCAGTGTTTTGCCGAGGCATGGAAGTTTGCCCAAGCCGTGCCAGGGGATTCGGTGCCGGAGACACCAGGGCGTGGCCAGAGCTTGGAATAGCGTTTCGCGCAGCCTTCTGCTCACGGCCTTGGCCGGGGTGTGGGTCGATGCATCCTGGGCGGACGATGAGACAGTCTATTTCAGTGAGTTGCCGGTAGTTGCCTCGGTCAGTCGTTTACCGCAGCGGATTGCCGATGCGCCTACTTCGGTCACCGTTATTGATCGGGAGTTGATCAAGGCTTCCGGGGCGCGTGATCTGAGTGATGTTTTCCGGCTGGTGCCGGGTTTTCAGACCTTTCCCAACAATACCGAGGCAGCCCAGGTTACTTATCACGGCATGTCGGATGGCGAGTATTCGCCACGCCTGCAGGTTCTGGTGGATGGACGCTCCTTGCATTCGCCATTGTTCAGCAATGGGGTCAATTGGGCCACGATTCCGGTGGCGCTCGAGGATATCGAACGAATAGAGGTCGTACGCGGCACCAATGCGGTGTCTTACGGCAGCAATGCCTTCCTCGGGGTCGTCAATATCATTACCGTTGACCCGGCGCTGGCTCACGGTTTTTCTGTGTCCACCAGTTATGGTGGACAGAATGTTCGTGATTACGCTGTGCGGGCAGGTGGGCGGATCGGGGATGTCGGCGATTTCCGTTTCACTTACAAGCAGCAGAATGATGATGGTTTGAATAACCGTTGGGACTGGATCGATTCCTTCCGGTCACGACTGTTCGATTTTCGTTCCGATTTCTCGTTGAGCGACCGGGACAGTCTGCAGTTCAGCATTGGGCAGGTCGAGGGCGTGACGCAGCGGGGCCGGTTGAACACGACGACATGGCAGCAGAAACCGGAGGATCCGATTCGCGACATGCGCCAGACGGATGTCTATGTTCAGTTCTTGTGGCGCCGGGTGTTGTCGCCAACATCGGATCTGCAATTGCGCTACTCGTATGTCGTGGACCGCTCGTCTGATGAGTTCTCCGTTCCGTTCGGAGGACGAATCTACCGGGTTAACCAGTCCGGTGACGAAGGTGCCAGGCACGAGCTTGAGATCCAGAATACCCTGAAGCTGGTCGACACATCGCGGCTGGTCTGGGGGGCAAGCTGGCGGACCGACAGCTTGCGTTCGGACTGGACCTTGCCTGGGCAGGGGGCTGTGCAGCGGGATCTGGCACGGATTTTTGGCAATCTTGAATGGAAACCAGCGCACTGGTTCACCGGCAATGCAGGTATTTCCGGAGAGAACGATTCGATGGCCGGCTTTCATACGGCCCCCAGGGTCAGCGGCAGTTTTCACCTGAGCCCGGAGAACACGATTCGTACCGGCTATTCGCGCGCTTATCGGACTGGAAGCATCCTGAATTATCGGGGGGACTGGTGGACCGTTAGCGGTGGCAAGCCCAAGTACCAGTTTGCGGCGAACCCGAATATGCCGCCCGAGCGAATGGATACGCTGGAAATCGGTTATCTGGGAGACTGGCGCGAAAGGCGGATGAGCCTTGATCTACGTGTGTTCAATGAAACGATCCGTGATCGCCTGCTGTCGATTGATCAGAACATCGGCAACAATCTGATTCCGGACACGATCATGCCGATCCAGAAAGTCTGGATTCGCGGCTTCGAGTATCAATACAAGTGGCAAGCATTCGATTCGACCCGGATTGTGCTGAATCAGACGTTTGCGAATATTGGCAGTAGCTATTTGCAATCGGCGCTGCTCAATCCCAATAACACGTTGGGAAGCGCCGATAAAAGTGTGGCGATTCGCGAACAGACCGAGTATTCGATGCCGCACCGTTCATCATCGTTGCTCCTGATGCAGAAATTGCCCTGGAATCTGGATTTTTCGGTGGCGGGGTATTGGCAAGACCGGATGAAATGGTCGACGAATTCATGGTCGCAGAAATACCGGCGCTTCGATGCTCGTCTGGCCTACCCGTTCCGCTGGAGCGGGCAGGGCGGCGAAGTCGCTTACACCGTCCAGTCATTGAACGGGGCGCACAACGAGTACAAATGGAATGCAGAACCGTCTGACCGTATTGTTGATCGGCGACAGTGGGTCAGTCTGCGGCTTGATTTCTGATGGCCTGAATCAGAACTAGCCTGAGCGCATGACTGCGCCTTCAAACCAGACTTCGAAGGGCTCGTTGGGCGCGATGGCCTTGCCCTGCGCGTAATCGATCCCGAGATCCTTGAGTTGTTCCAGCGTATCCAGATCGTCGATGTCTTCGGCGATCGAACGGATGTGCTGGTCCGCCGTAATTTCCTGAACTGCCCGCAGCAAGGCGGTAGACGCCCGGTTGCCACCAAGATCCCGGGTCAGGCTGCGGCTCAACTTGACGTGGCTTGGGGTGATGCTGCGCAGGTGGCTGAAAGACGATAGCCCCCCTCCGAAATCGTCCAGACCAATCTGGCAACCAAGGGTATGCACTTGGCGAGAGAATTCCATGGCCTGACTGGTCAGATGGGTCAGGATGTCTTCGGAAAACATGAAGCAGAGTTTGTTGCCGGCCATGTTCTGGCTGGACAGGCTGCGGGCGATGTAGTCTATTGTTTCCCGGCTGCTGATTGAGCTACGTGAGAGCGGCACCAGGCAATACAGGTTGCGATGCTGACGCTTGGCGCGCGCCTGCGCCGCGATGGCGGTATCGATCAGGCGCCGGTCGATGGCGGGCGCCAGGTCATAGCGTTCGGCTGCGTCGATCAGTGCGGCGAGGGCGACTGGGGGTTGGCCAGGCTCGTTGAGGCGAGCCGTCAGTTCGACGACATGTCCGCTGGCAGCGTGCTGGAGGGCGCGCAAGGGCACCGCCTCGACCAGCAATCGGTCCTCGGAGAGGGCATTGGCAATGCGACTGGCCCAATTGCTGGCTTCATGGCGGCGTTCCTGATTGAAGGTCACTTCTTGTTCGCAGACACGGTTGCGGCCGCTTTCCTTGGCGCGATGGCAGGCGGCATCGCCGGCAGCGAGGATTTCGTTGATGTTGCGCACCTTGCGGTTGACCGTGGTGATGCCAACGCTGGCGCCGATGGCGAAAACCTTGTCCTGCCAGATAAAGCGATAGGCGGCGGCAAGGCCGCAAATGTCATCGGCGACTTGCAAGGCGCGCGCGCCGGTGCAGTTGGCCAGCATGATGCTGAATTCGTCGCCGCCCAGTCGAGCCAAAGTGTCTTCCTCGCGCAAGCGGCCCTGGAAGAGCAGCGACATCTGGCGTAGCAGTTCGTCGCCGGCCAGATAGCCGCAGGTGTCGTTGACCTGCTTGAATCGGTCGAGGTCGAGGAACAGGATGGCAAATTCGTCACCACCGGCCTGAACGCTGGCCAGTGCTTTTTCCAGGCGGTGTTCGAATTCTCGCCGGTTGAGCAGGCCGGTTAGTGCGTCGTGGCGAGCCTGGAAAGCGAGTTGGGCGGTAGCCTCCTCGATCCGGGTCTGCATCGAGTGATGCACTTCCTCGATCTTGGCCGCCATTTCGTTGAAGCCATTTTCGAGGACGCCGAGTTCACCACTGGAGCTGGCTGGCACACGGGTGTCCAGCCGGCCGGACGACATGTCTTTCACGGCCTGAACCAGGCGCATGACGGGCTTGGCCAGATTGTCTGCCATGGCGATGGCCATGGCAGCGAGTACGAGCAAACCCAGGAGGACGATGACCAAGCCGCGTTGCAGGAGCTGGCGTTGCTTGTTGGCCAACTCGGTCTTGTCGAACTCGACAAAGACGTGACCGATGACTTCGGGAATGGCGGGTTTGCCGGCATTGGTTTCAAAGAGCTGGTCGGTGTCGCTCATCGAGCGTTTTACCGGTGCGCCAAAGGCGATCCATTGGTCGGTTTCGGCGACCTGTTTGGGTTCGCTCAGAATTTGGCGAAGCTCGTCAGCCGCCAGTGAAACCCGGCCACTAACGGCGATGGTGCGGCCTTTCTGATTAACGACGATGGCCGCCTTGACGCCGGATTCCTGGACGGTGGCCTGGGCTAGCCCGTGCAGGCCTTCAACCTGACCCGCGATGATTCCGTATTCGCTGATCGGAGCCAGGTAGCGGACGGTGGCCATGCCCTTGAGGCGAAGTTCACCTTCCAGCGTCTTGATGCCGCTGAAGGTGAAATAAGTGACCAGGGCGATGGCAATTAACGTGCTGGGGAGCAGCGTTAGCAACAGCAGGCGATGGCGGAGGGTGAGACGATTCATCGTGCATCCCTGTCAGCAAGGATGGCGCGTCGTAGCGACGCTTCATCGGGAATGTTGAGTCCCAGTGCCTGTGCAACATTTGGATTGATGGCAATGGCAAACTGGGTCGGCCCGGTCGGGGGCGTCAGGTTGGTGCCGCTATTGACGATCATGTCCGCCGTCTGGCGGGCTATCTGGCTCGGTGTGCTGTGCAGCGCAGCCAGTGCTCCGGCCGTGACAAAGGCCGTGGAGTAGCCGATAACCGGCCGCTGGAGGCGGAACGCGGTGATCAGAATGGCCTTGATATTGTTGCGATGGTAGATGCTGGCATCGGGAAGGGCGACTAGCGCGCCGCTTCTCGTGAGCAGGGCATTCAGGGCCGGCAGGAGCGTCTTTTCGGTATCGCTGTCCTCGCTGTCCAGCACCAGGCCGGCCCAAGCGAATGCCTGGCGGTACTGGCTGGCCGAGTTTCTTGTTTCACTGCTGAAAAGTATGCCGAATCGCTTCTGGTCCGGCAGGAGATGGCGCAAAAAGACTGCCTGGCGGTTGGCGGGTTGGTCGAGATAGATTGCGGTGATGCGCCCGGAAGTCCGCCGATGCTCGGTCAGGATTTTTTCGTAAGTCTGTCGCGGTAACAGGGTCGCGATGATCGGGGTGCTGTCGCCGCGGCTCAATGTCCGGCGCAGCGCTTCGCTGCCGACCGTGACGACCAGATCGGGTGGTCTGGCTGCCGTTGCTGGCGAATCACCGGAGCTGGTGGAGACAATATTCCAGGTAGTACCGCTCAGCGACTCATCAAGGGTGTTGGCGAATTCGCCATACATGCCGCCATTTTCGCTGAGAACGAGCGCAATGCTGCCGCCCCAAGCCGGTGTGGCAAGGGCAATCAGTAAAATCAGGATAAAGCGGGGCAACCTGAGCATCAGCGGAATATCGCATGGCGGCTATGCCAATGCAATGAGGGTATTACACAGGTTAACGATTGTTGATCAGATTGCTGATCTGTTCCGTGATTTCCGACACAGGCATGGCAAATGCGAACTTCTTGATGAAGTTGCCGTCCGGACCAAGCAGGATCATGCCGGCAGAATGGTCGACGGCGTAACGGTCAGAAGTGGCACCGGGTTCCTGAACTTTGGCGTAGCGTACCTTGAAATTCTCGGCAGTGCGCCGGACGAGCGCCGGTGAAGCGGTGAGGCCGAGAATGCGGGGGTCGAAGAACTCGGTATAGGTCTTGAGAATCTTGCCGGTGTCGCGTTCCGGGTCGACGGAAATAAAAATGGCCTGGATGTTCTTTGCCTCTTTGCCCAGCTGTTTCAGGATTTCGGCCATTTCGACCAGTGTGGTCGGGCAGATGTCTGGGCAATAGGTGTAGCCGAAGGCAATCAGTTGATAGCGCCCGCGAAAATCCTCGCTGGTCACGGAACGTCCGTTCGGGTCCTGTAGCAGGTAGCGCGGATTTATCCCCTCGGTGCTCCCTTCCTTGAGTAACTCAAGACTATGGGTTGCCTGCGCGGCAGCAGGGCCGGTGATTAAAAGGATGAAGAGAAAAGCGAGGAGACGGATCATTGGCTGCCGGCGAAGGCCGACTTCAGGCGTTGTTCAGCCGCGGCCATATTGCTGGCCAGCGTTGCCGCATCGGGGCAAGCAGAACCCTTGCCTTGTTCGAGATAGGAAGCGTTAGTGGCGGTCTCAAAGGCTTCACCGTAGCCGCGGGTTTTTGGCGCGGTGGTGATCACGGCATTGCGGGCGCGGGCGACCAGGGCTGGTTGCTGGCAGGCGAGGGCGACGCCGTTGAGGCGGCCGAGCGCTTCGACAGCCTCGGTACCGGCATCGGCAGCCGAGCCGGTATTGGCGAAAGTGGCAAGGATCAGGGCGAGGAGCGGAGCAACGATCTTCATGGTCGGAATCCTTTAGTTTGGACGACGATTATAGGCAATGGGCCGGTCACGGCCTTTTCACAGATCAAAAATGTCGAGCAATTGCGGCAGGCCTTCGCTGATCGCAACGGGGCCTGGGGTCAGAATAATCGCCGATTTGATTTCGTGCATTTTCCCGTTGCGTATGGCCGGAATGCTTTCCCAGCCAGGGCGAGCGGCAACGCGTTCAGGGCGGAAGTGCTTGCCGCACCAGGAGCCGATGATGATGTCCGGCGCTGCGGCAATGACTGCTTCCGGCGTCGGGCGGCGATCCTTGGCCAGCGGTGAGCGGGCCTGTTCGGCGAAAATATCCTCACCGCCGGCGATTTCGATCAGCTCCGAGGCCCAGCGGATGCTGCTGATCAGCGGCTCGTCCCATTCCTCGAAATAGACGCGTGGCTTTTTGCCGGTGCGGGCGAAGCGTTCGGCGGCAATGGCGCGGGCTTTTTCAATTTCCGCTTCCAGTCCGGCGACGATTTTCAGCGCTTTGGCCTCGGCCCCGACCAGGCGGCCGACGGTTTCGACCATGCCGAGGATGTCCTCGATGCTGCGGGTGTTGAAGGCATAGACCGGGATGCCTGCCTTGATCAGGTCGCGCGAAATCTCGCTTTGCAGATCGGAAAAGGTCAGCACCAGATCGGGCTGGGTGGCGAGAATCTTGTCGATGTCGCCGCTGGTGAAGGCAAAGACCTTCGGTTTTTCCTTGCGGGCTTCGGGCGGCCGAACGGTATAGCCGGAAATGCCGACGATGCGGTCCTGCTCGCCAAGGGCGTAGAGCACTTCGACGGTTTCGGTGGTCAGGCAGACGATGCGTTGGGGCAGGCGGGGCATGGTTTTATTTGGCGGGGCGGTGGTGTCTTGCGACATCGAGGTGGGCGCAAAGTTTCTCGGTGCCGTCCAGGATGCGCGGCGTATGGCGCTGCATGATGTCCGGATTGATGTGGAACAGGTTGTCGCGTTTGACCGCGGTCATCCGTGTCCATTTATCCCAGTCGTGCAGCCATTCCGGCTTGGCGTCGCCCATGCCGGTGGCAATGATGGCCTCGGGGTCGGCTTCGAGCACGGCTTCAACACTGACCGTTGGCGCCATCTTGGCGAGGTGGCCGAATATATTGTCGCCACCGCATAGCTTGATCGCATCGCTGATGATCTGCGGGCCGCCGACCGTCATCAGCGGGGTTTTCCAGATTTGATAAAAGACGCGTACTTTCGGCTTGCCGACGTTGGCAGCGCGCAGGCTGTCCAGCCGTTTACGGAAACGTTCGGCGGCCGCATTGGCGGCGGGCTCGGTGCCGGCCAGCTGGCCCAGGCGAACCAGCTGGTCGGCGACGTTTTCGATCTTGTTTGGCTGTGAGACATAGACCGTCAGGCCAAGCCCCTTCAGTTTGTCGACCTGCGGCATGTTGTTGCCGCTCTCCCAGGCCAGGACCAGATCAGGCTTGAGGGCCGCGATGGCCTCAAGGTCGACGCGCGAGTAGCCGCCGACCCGCGGCACTTTCTTGGCTTCCGGCGGGTAGTCGCTGTATTCGACGGTACCGACCAGCCGGTCGCCGGCACCCGCGGCATACAGGCTCTCGGCGATGTGGGGGGCGAGGGCAACGATGCGTTTGGCCGGGGCCTTGAGACGGATTTCCTGGCCGATGTCATCCTTGATGACGAGGTCGGCGTGGGCGTTGGTGGAAACGACGAAAGCGGTTGCCAAGACTGAAAGCAGGCGGATTTTCATGCGGGTTTCCATTCGACAAGCGCCTTGCCCAGACGTTGCCATTGGCCTTCGCTGCAAGGCAGGCCGAAGCGCAGTAGTGGCTGCTGGTCGAAGCGACGGGTCAGGATGCCTTGGCGGGCGAGGGCTTCGTGCAATTCGCTGGCGTGGTGCGAGGTCAGCGTCGCGAACAAGGCAGTGGACTTGACCTCGCCGAGGGGGGCCAGCATCTGGTGCAAACGCTCGCCGGCGGCCAGCAGGCGGGGGCGGGAAGCGTCTTGCCAGGCGGTATCCTGCAGGGCCAGTTTGGCCGCTTCGCGTGACGGGCCGCTGATCGTCCACGGACCCATGGCCTCGCTCATCCGGCCGAGCAGTTCGGGGGCGGCGAACAGGAAGCCGACGCGGATTCCCGCCAGGCCGAAGAATTTGCCAATTGAACGGAAGACGATCAGGTTCGGCGCTTCTTCGCTACCGGCCAGCGGGGTCAGGCTGTCCTCCGGCGTCGCGTCGATGAAGGCCTCATCGACAATCAGCCAGCCGCCACGTTTCTTCAGTTGCCGGGCCGCATCGAGAGCGACGTCGTGCGGATGGCGGTCGGCGGTCGGATTGTTGGGATTGCACAGCAGCACGTAGGGCGTTGCGGCGGCGAGTGCGCGTGGTAACAGGGCATTCTGCAGGAAACGAATCTTGTGGCCGGCGTGCTGCCAGGCTTGCGGATGCTCGGCGTAGATCGGTGAAATGCAGGCGACGACGCCGCGGGGCAGCAGGGTCGGCAGCCACTGGATGGCGGCTTGCGAGCCGGCGACGGGCAGCAGATTGGTGTTGCCGTAATAGGTGGCGGCAGCAGCTTCCAGTCCATCATGATTTTCCGGCAGGCGGTGCCAGACGCTCGGCGGTAGCGCCGGGACGGGCCACGCCTCAGGATTGATGCCGGTGGACAAGTCGAGCCAGTTTTCCAGCGGGATGTTGTAGTGTGCCGCGGCTTCACGCAGGCGGCCGCCGTGTTCAAGCATGCAGGAGTCCAATCGCAAAAAGTACGGCCAACCATAACCACAGGCTGTGCCTGATCAGGGAGATCGCCCGGCCAAGGTCGGCGGCCGCTGGGGGGGGGCCGGAACCGAGTGGTGGGCGGATTTCCACTTGCCCGTGATAGATCGCCGCCCCGCCGAGTTGCACGCCAAGGCTGCCGGCCCCGGCCGACATTACCGGCCCGGCATTCGGACTGTCCCAACCCGGCGCCTGGGTTCGCCAGCAGGCCAGGGCGTTGCGGGTCTGGCCAAGCAGGGCATAAGTCAGGGCCGTCAGGCGAGCCGGAACCCAGTTTAAGGCGTCGTCAAAACGGGCGGCAAAACGGCCGAACAGGTTGAAGCGCTCGGTGCGGTAGCCCCACATCGCATCCAGCGTATTGGCCAGCCGGAAGAGCAGGGCGCCGGGGCCGCCGAGCAGGGCAAACCAGAACAGCGTGCCGAAGATGGCATCGTTGCCATTTTCCAGTACCGACTCGACGCCGGCCTTGGCGATGCCGGATTCATCCAGCGTCGATGTCTCGCGGGAAACAATCCAGCTGACGCGCTGTCGTGCCTCGTCAAGATGCCCTTCCCGCAAGGGTTTTGCGATGGCTTCGGCATGCTCGCACAGGCTCTGCGCACCGAGGGCGAAGTAGAGCAGAACGACGTCGATGGCGAAAGGGACATAAGGCCGCAACAGTTCGGCCAGCGCGACAAAAGGCAGGACAACCAGCGCCCAGGCCAGCAGGCCCGGGGCTAGACGGCGGCTATTCAGGCGCTTCTCGATGGCCGACGCCAGATTGCCAAAGCCAACGAGCGGATGAAAACGGCGCACTTCGCCGAGCAGGCGGTCGAGCAGCACGGCGACCAGGGCGGCGGCCGGCATGGCGAGGGCGCCATCGGGCATCATCATTTCGGGAAGATGCCCCGTTGCTGGATATTGTCCTGCATGGTGGCGAGCGTGTTGGTTAGCGACTCATTCCGGGCCACATCGGCCTGGCCCCACTGGTCGTAGTAGAGCAGATCGGCAATCGGCAGGCGGGGCAGCCAGCCGGCCTTTTCCAGTTCCGGCTTGTCGTGGAAATGGCTGACGTAACCGATGCACAGGTAGGCAATGGGCACGATCTCGTTCGGGATACCAAGCGCTGCCTGCAGTTCCGGTTGGTTGAAAATGCTGACCCAGCCGACGCCCAGTCCTTCGGCGCGGGCGGCCAGCCACAGGTTTTGCACGGCGCAGACGCTGGAGTAGAGGTCCATCGTCTTGATATGGGTGCGGCCGACGACGACCGGGCCGGTCCGTTCGCGGTCGCAGGTGATGCACAGGTTGATCGGCGATTCGACGATGCCTTCGAGCTTGAGTTGGCTGTAGGTTTCCCGCTTGCCTTCCGGGAACATCATCGCGGCTTCGGCATGCGCCTTGGCGAAGATGTCGCGGACCCGCTGCTTGACCTCGGGCGAGCGGACCAGCAGAAAGTTCCACGGCTGCATGAAACCGACCGATGGTGCATGGTGGGCGGCCATCAGCACGCGGCTGAGTACCTCGTCCGGCACCGGATCCGGCAGGAACTGGCCGCGCACGTCGCGGCGATTGAAAATGGTGCGATAGATGGCGGCGCGCTCGGCGTCCGAAAACGAATGGTCAATCTGGTTTTCCATGAATTCCCCTTGTGGAAAAACGATGGCTGCTTGTCCATGCAGCCCGGTTTCGTCTCCCGGCCGGTCTTCTGACTCGGATTCACCCGGCCGATGCGCCTTCCCGGCCGGGTTTTCCCTGACCAGTGGCTTTTCGCATCGCCCGTCCTCCTTACAGCGTTGGGCACGCGGCGGATTTGCACCGCCTTCCCGATTCTCCCGCCGATAAATCGGCCGGGCACCGAGAGACATAAAGGCCGGATGCTAAGCGACCCTAGGCTGGCAGGCAAGTCATGGAGAAGCGACCTGCTTTCCCAATGAAAGTGCCGCTGCCGTTCATTCTCCTATCGTCAGAAGCGCCATGGTCTGGTTGAGCAGTTGATAGCCAATTTCGCCAAACGTCATCGGGCCGCCGATCGCGCCGGCCTGCTTGCCCTCCAGTTCCGAGTACAGGAAATTGAGCACGCAGTTGCAGGCAAATTCCGGTTGATAGAGTGCGCCGGGCAGCGCTGCGGCGAAAGTCCGGACGTAGTCGGTCAGCGGGCTGGCCATCCGGTATTCGGTGCCGGCAAAGACCGGTGCGTAGAAGTCCACCTGCCCGTTTTCAAGATCGATGTGGCGGATGCTGACGTTGATCAGGGCGCCGCAGTAGTCGGCCACCAGCGGCAGCCGGCTATCCAGCTGATGGCTGACTAGGTATTCGGCAAAATTCCGGGCTTGGCCGTCGATTTCGCAGGCGCCGGCCGAAAATCCTGACGTCGGGAAGCGGATGGCCGGCGTGGGCGCCGCCCGGAACGGATTCACGATCTCGACCTGAGCATAGCGATGGTCCGGCAGGGCGACATCGATGACTGCCGCCTTGTCGTCGGAAAACTCCAGAGTTTCGCCCAGCACGACCAAGGGCTTGCGGGTGCCGAGTTCGGCCAGATGGACGCCGGCAATCCAGCCGACCAGTGGCTTCATGTACATCTCTTCGTAGTTTGGCGCATTTTCCGCAAACAGGCGGTGGGCCTCGCTGAAGGCCGGGATGATCAGCAGGGTGTAGCCGTTGTCGGGCGCCTCGTGGCAGATCGCTGGTAGCTCATCTGTGGCGCGCAAAGACAGGCGGGGTGGCTGGGCAAAGCATTCGATCAGCTGGACGTAAACGCGATCCTTGGTGGTGACGCCACCTTCGCTGCCAATGAAGTAGGGGATGGTGCCGCCGATCCAGTGTCCGGGTGGCAGTTTTCGCAGCGCTGTTTCATCGCCGGCAATGCTCATGAAATGGCCGCTTTCGATCAGGGTGCTGGCTTCGGCGATGGTCAGCAGGCCGTTTTGTTGGTTCATTGATGGGCTCCTGGTCAGATTCGGTTGATTTGTTCGAGTTCGTGAGCGAGCAGATGGGCATGGCGGACGAAGTAGCGCTGCAGTTCATGGGCTTTCAGCGTATGCACCTCGCTGTCCTGAATGCGCAGCACCTGCTCGCGCAGCTTGGTCATCAGGAGCTTCAGGCTGAGCACGCGGATGTCGAGGTTGAATTCCCCGCTGAGCAATTGCTGCCAGATGGCGTGGCTTGCCTCGGGGATGATGTGATCGACCGCCGGGGAGTCGCCCAGGGGCGCCGGGGCGTTCAGGCTGGTCCGTCCGTTGTCCAGGTTGTGCTTGAGTTTCCAGACGTCCGCCGCCGGGATGTCGAGCAGCGGGCAAACGGCCTGGATGCTCAGGCCAGCCAGGAAATGGGCGCCAATCAGTTGCACCATGGCGCGGGTAAAGGGCTGCCCGTCGTCACCGATCCAGCCCAGATTGTTGTGGCGACCGGCTTCGACCGGGTTGGCATGGATATGGCATTTGAAGTTGCCGATATTCAGGTGGCGCCAGACCGGCAGGGTATGCTCCGGCGCACTGGGGCGCTGGCTGAAAAACCATCCGCTCTTCGGGCGCTCCAGCGAGACCCAGACATCGAGACGGCTGGTGGAAAGGTTTTCGATCAGATGGCTGATTTGCCACGGAGGGTTGATGCCAAGCGCCTTGTGCAGCCAGTCCTCGGGTTTCATGGTGTCTCCTTGATGTTCGTTGAAATAGGTCCGGGGCGACACAGCAAGGAACGTGCAATGCCATTTCAATAGGGAAATGCCGGGGAATTGCTTCATCGGCTGTGCGAAAACAGAGCGCCTGCTTCAATTCGCGACAGCTCAGCAGCGCTGGGCTGGGCCACCAACGTGGCTGCCGGAAGATTCGTGATTGGCTTATTTCGAGGTCGTGGCTGTTTCTTGCACTCCTGCTTCCGGGATAATTGAGGTTTTCCCGAGTTTTCAGCCATGCCCTGCTATTCCCTGATGGTCCAAGGCACCACCTCCGATGCCGGTAAATCGACGCTGGTCGCGGCGCTGTGCCGCATCCTGAAGCGCCGGGGGGTGCGCGTGGCGCCGTTCAAGCCGCAGAACATGGCGCTGAATTCGGCGGTGACCGTGGATGGCGGCGAGATTGGCCGGGCGCAGGCCCTGCAGGCGCTGGCCTGTGGGCTGGCGCCGCACACCGACTTCAATCCGGTGTTGCTCAAGCCGACCACCGACAAGAAGGCGCAGGTCATCATCCACGGCAAGGTGGCGATCGATCTCGACGCCAAGGCCTATCACGCCTACAAACCGCGGGCGATGGGGGCGGTGCTCGAATCCTGGGCGCGGCTGACGGCAGAGTACGAGTGCGTGGTGGTCGAAGGCGCCGGGTCGCCGGCCGAGATCAACCTGCGCGATCGCGATATCGCCAACATGGGCTTTGCCGAGGCGGTCGATTGTCCGGTGATCATCGTGGCCGACATCGACCGGGGTGGGGTTTTCGCGCATCTGGTTGGCACGCTGGAGTTGCTGTCGCCCTCCGAGCAAAACCGGGTCAAGGGCTTTGTCATCAACCGTTTTCGCGGCGATATCGGTCTGCTCGAATCGGGCCTGACCTGGCTGGAAGCGCGCACCGGCAAGCCGGTACTGGGTGTTCTGCCCTATCTGCATGGCCTGATGCTCGATGCCGAGGACGCCATTGCAACGGCGGCAGTGGGTGGCAAGAAAGCCGCAAAACTGAAAGTCGTGGCCCCGGCCTATCCTCGTGTTTCCAACCACAACGATCTCGATCCGCTACGCCTGCATCCGGAGGTCGATTTTCGCTGGATCGGGCCGGGCGAAACCCCGCCGGCGGCCGATCTGATCGTGCTGCCGGGGTCCAAGGCGGTGCGGGCCGACCTTGACTGGTTGCGTGCCCAAGGCTGGGATAAGGCAATCCACAAGCACCTGCGCTATGGCGGCAAGCTCATCGGCCTGTGTGGCGGCTACCAGATGCTGGGCCGGATGATTCACGACCCGCAGGGGCTGGAGGGGCAGCCTGGCAGTACGCCGGGGCTTGGCGTGCTGGCGGTGGAAACGACGTTGGAAGCCGAGAAGCAGCTGCGGAATGTGAGTGGTCACTTGTCGCTGCCTGGCCGGCCGGCGATGACCGGTTACGAGATCCATCTTGGCGTGACACGCGGCGAGGGCTTGGCCAAGGGGGCCGTCGAACTGACGGATGGTGTTCACGATGGTGCCATTTCAGCCGACGATCAGGTTTTCGCAACCTACTGCCATGGTGTTTTTGATCATCCCGAAGCACTGACTGCGCTGCTGGCCTGGGCCGGTATGAGCGAGAGCGAACAGGTCGATTTCGCGGCGCGCCGCGAGGCGGACCTGGATCGTCTGGCTGATTCGGTCGAGGCCGCACTGGACTGGGAAAAACTGTCGCCGCTGCTGCCGGGCCGAGCGTTTCAGGCCTGAGATTTCTCTTCGTGGTGGATGCGTTTGAGCGCCACCTGCTTCTGGATTTCGCGGAAGTCCGTCTCGCGGCCGTACAGCGCATATTGCTTGCGGATAGCGCCAAAAACCTTCTTGGCCTCGATGCCGGCCATCAACTGTTCGGCATGCAGATCGGCCAGTTCATGATCGCTGACCGAAAGAGCCGCCCGCATCACGTCGAGGCTGGTGGTTGGGCCCAACTCGCTGGCCAACAGGGCTGGGCGGAGGCCGGCAAAGCGGGCTTTGCCCTTTTCCGGCGAACTGATGGCGAGCAGGGCGGCAAAACTGGCCTGCTCGGCCAGATTCATGGCCTGGATTTCGACATCGCGCAGGCCGACCAGGACTTTTTCGGCCGAGATCTTGTCGTTGCCATCAAGGTGGCTACGCGCCATGGTCAGCCGGTCTTCCGGCGATATGGCGCCGGGCATCGTGTCGTTGGCAATGACGTCGGCCATCGTGGCACGCGCCGTTTCACTGTCGCCGTTCAAGGTGGCGGCTTCGGCCAGCATCCGCTTGCGTAGATAGTTGCGGGGGGTTTTCTTGGCCACTTCGTCGAGCACTTTCTGGGCTTCGGCGTGCTCACCCTGCGCCATGCAGATGCTGGCTTTGAGGTCGGAGGCATCGAAGAAATGCGGCGTGCTGTCTACCACCTTGTCGATTTCGGCGCGGGCTTCGGTCAGGCGGTTCTGCTTGTGCAGGGAGCGGGCAACGCCGGCCCTGGCCCAGGGGAATTCGTAATTTTCTAGGATGCTGCGATAGGCCTTTTCCGAGGCCTCGGCGTCGCCGCTGGCGAGCAGCACTTCCGCTTGCTGGCGCTGAATCTCGAAACGATACGGCCGTCCCGTCTCGCTGCTGCGTTGTGCCTCAAGGATGGCCAGCGCTCTGGCGTACTCCTGCTTGCGCTTTTCCTGATAATAAGCGGCGAAGAAATTCTTCTTGGCGATGATCCGATCCAGTCGCAGGACCAGTTTGTCCGGCGAGAACGGCTTGATGATGTAGTCGTCCGGGACCAGTTCGACGGCTGAAACCACCTGCTCGTAGGATTGTTCGCCGGTGACCATCATGAAAATGGTCTCGTCCGGCAGCAGGTTGAAGCGCCGCAATTCCTCCAGCAACTGCTGCCCGGAGCGGCCTTCGCCCAGCACGTAGTCGCAGAGGATGATGTCCGGTGAATTGTTGCGGATGCGATAGATGGCATCCTGATAATTGGAGGCAAATTCGACGGCAAAGGCACCGATGGTCTGGGCGATGGTGCGCAGCGCATCGCGCGCCTGCGGCTGGTCGTCGATGACGAGAAAACGCTTTTTGTTGTATTCGCTCATCAGGGCAGGCGCAATTCAAAACGGGCGCCGCCGAGGCTGCTGCCGTTGCTCAAGTGCAGGCTGCCCTGTTGCCCCTTGCGGGCGTGTAGCGCGGCCAGTCGGTCAGCCACCATCAGGCCGGTGCCGTGCGTCGGTGGCAGCGTGGCAAAACCGGGGCCGTCGTCCTCGACGCTGAGGACGAGCCAGCCGCCATCTTCCCTGGCGCTGAGGCTGATCCGGCTGCGGGCAAAGCGTCCGGCGTTTTGCACGGCATTGTTCAGCATGTCAGTGACCAGGTCGCGATCCAGCGGCCATTCGTCGAACACCTGGCAATCGACCGTCAGGGCGATGTCCTGGCCGGCCAGATGGCTTTTCTGGGCAAGTACCACTTCTTCGCAGAGGTCGCCAACGAGCACCGGGGTGACACCCAGTGCGGCGTCGTGGCGAAGAATGCCGTAAGCCGCCAAGGTGCGGGACAGGCGGTTGCCTGCCGCTTCGATGGCGTAACGGGCTTCGCTCATTTTCAGGCCATGTTTTGCTTCGGCGGCGGCAATCAGCGATTCGGCGATGAACAGCTGGTTCTTCGCGTCGTGTACGCCTGAAGCCAGGATGTCGAGCAATTTATGCATGTTTAGTCCCCTCCAAAGACATCTTGCGTGTCGATCTGCAACAAGGATACCGATCTTTTTGTCGAGATGCCTGCCTTCGGAGAAATGCATTCCGAATTGGCAGTCCGATCAGCCCGCGGCGGACTTGAGGCTCAGTGGCAGTCCGGCGGCGACCAGCGTGACCTGGTCGCAAACGGCGGCGACGCGCTGGTTCAGGCGTCCCTGTTCATCGGCGAAGAGGCGCGATACCGGATGCATCGGCACGATGCCCCAGCCGACCTCATTGGAAACCAGAATGATGCGGCCGGGCAGCTGCGGCAGCAGTTCGATCAGCGCGCTGGTTTCCGCGCGGAACAGCGGGCAGTCGATGGCTTCGCCTGCTTCAGCCTGTGCCGCGGCCTGGCCGGCGAACAACAGGTTGGACAGCCACAGGGTCAGGCAGTCGACCAGCACGCAGGTATCCGCCGCTGCCAACTCGCGCAGGCAGGCCGCCAGATGCAGGGTTTCTTCGATGCAGCCCCACTCGGCTGGCCGGCGTTCGCGATGATGGGCCACGCGGCGGGCCATTTCGCCATCGAGCGCCTGGGCCGTGGCGAGGTAGGTCACCTTCAGTCTGGAGTCGTGGGCGCGTTGTTCTGCCAGCAGGCTCTTGCCGGACCGGGCGCCGCCGAGAATCAGTTCTTTCATGGGCGGCATTTTGGGTGAAGGCCGGTCCGGCGGCAACCGGTATAATTTCGCCTTCGACAATACGGAACCCGGTGCGAGTCTGACTCAATTCCGGGGCGGGCCCGCCGCTGTAACCGGGGACCGATGCCGCAACAGCCACTGCAAACGGGGAAACAGACCCGGCGGGAAGGCGCGGCCAAGGGACGATCCGGAAGCCAGAAGACGTGTCGAAACTTCATTTGAAGCCTGTGGACAGGGTTTCGCGGCAGCGTTGGCCAAACGTTGCCGCGAGGCCCTTTTGCTTTTGGAGAATCGGATGCATTCGTTTGAAATTTCTACCCCGGACAGCGGACTTGAAACCGCCCTGCAAAACAAGATCGACCGCAAGACCAAGCCGCTCGGTGCGCTCGGGTTGCTCGAAAAGACCGCCAAAAAGATCGGCCTGGTCCAGCAAACGCTGACCCCGCAACTGAACAACCCGCAAATGCTTGTCTTCGCCGGTGATCATGGGGCGGCCAAGGCTGGTGTATCGGCCTACCCGCAGGACGTGACCTGGCAGATGGTCGAGAATTTCCTGGCCGGCGGCGCAGCGATCAACGTCTTCGCCCGCCAGAACGGCCTCGGCCTGTCGGTCGTCGATGCCGGCGTGGCTCACGATTTCGGCCAGCGTGCCGGCTTGATCGATGCCAAGGTCGCGGCTGGCACGGCCAATTACATCGAGCAGGCGGCGATGACGCCTGCCCAGTGCGCACAGGCGATCCAGAATGGCGCCGCCATCGTCCGCCAGCTGGCAGCAAAGGGCTGCAATGTCGTCGGCTTCGGCGAAATGGGCATCGGCAATACCGCCTCCGCTTCGTTGCTGACGCACTGCCTGACCGGCCTGCCGCTGGCCGAATGTGTCGGTCGCGGCACCGGGCTGGACGATGCCGGCCTGGCCCGCAAGCAGGATCTGCTCGAACAGGCCCTGATCCGCTACCGTAACGCCGGTGGCAACAACGATGCCGGCGCTGTGCTGGCCGAATTCGGCGGCTTTGAAATCGCCACCATGGTTGGCGCCATGCTGGCGGCGGCCGAAGCGAAGATGGTGCTGCTGATCGATGGTTTCATTGTCGGTTCGGCCGCCCTGATCGCTTCCCGTCTGGCGCCGGCGCTGCTCGACTACTGCGTCTTCTGCCACCGTTCCGCCGAGGCTGGCCATCGCACCCAATTGCTCGCCATGGGCGCCGAACCACTGCTCGACCTCGGGTTGCGCCTTGGCGAAGGCACCGGCGCCGCGCTGGCCTACCCGCTGGTCCAGTCGGCGGTGAGCTTCCTCAACGAAATGGCCAGCTTCGAATCGGCCGGCGTGTCAGATAAAGAATGATCCGCCGCGAGCTCGAGTATTTCTTCGGCGCAATCCGCTTCTTTACGCGGCTGCCGGTGCCCGGCTGGGTCGGGCATTCGGCCGAGGCGCTGAATCACTCGGCTCGATATTTCCCCGCCGTCGGCCTGCTGGTTGGCGGCATCGGGGCGCTGATCTATTGGCTGGCCCTGCACCTGTGGCCGCAGCCGGTCGCCGTCCTGCTCTCGATGGCAGCCACCATCTACGCCACCGGTGCCTTCCACGAGGACGGCCTTTCCGATACGGTCGACGGCCTCGGCGGTGGCTGGGAAAAAGCGCGCATTCTCGACATCATGAAGGACTCGCGCGTCGGTAGCTACGGCGTCGTCGCCATGGTGCTGGCGCTGCTCGGCAAGTTCGTGCTGCTTTCATCGCTGGCGCCGGCGCTCGTGCCATTCGCGCTGCTCGCCGGACATGCTGTTTCCCGCTTCTGCGCGACGGTCTTGCTGGCGACCATGGACTACGTTCGTGACGATCAGCTGAGCAAGGCCAAGCCGCTCGCCAACCGCATGTCTGCCGGAGCCATATTAGTGGCGCTGTGCTTCGCCGTCGCGCCGCTGGTGGTACTGCCTTGGTTCAAGGCTGCCGCGGGCTTGGTGCTGGCTGCCTTGTCCACCCTGTGGCTTGCCCGCAAATTCCAGCGCTGGCTGGGTGGTTATACCGGAGATTGTTTGGGCGCAACGCAACAGTTTGCCGAGATTGTGTTCTATCTGGGATTGATGGCGAATCTGTTTGCGCAGAATCCTTGATGCGGGCGGAATCGCCGACCGAATAAAGCTCGTTTATTCATTCCCGCCATTGTCGAGCTGCGCCTCGATATCGCCGGTTTCCGAAGCGGGGGACTTTTCCGGCAGGGGTATTTCGGGCGGCAGGTTATCCAGCGGGACCGGTTTGGTGAAGGTTTGCGGGAGGTGATTTTCGATCTGATCGGAGATGTGATGAATGCCTGCCGTCACGCCTGTATCGGGATCGTCCATCAAGGACGTCCACATGTCGGCGACTGAGTCGGTCAAGGTTGCTCGGAGTTCCGTCTCGATTTCCTTACGCCCGGCCTCATGCCAGATCATGCCAACAGCGGCTGCGCCCAGTGAAATCACCGATCCAGTAATTCCCCCGACCAGCGCCGATGCTGCACTCGTGCCACCGCTGATGGCCAGTTTATTCAACAGTTTTTCACTGACATTTCTGGCTACCGGGGAGATTCGCGTTTTCGATAAGCCAACGCCGTCATTTCCTCCCCCATCCCGAATGCTTTGAAGCAAGGCGCTGTAGGCCGGTAATGCCTCAATCTGATCGTGATAGGCAATCTGCTCAAGGGAGGCGTCGTGGGTGGCCGGGGGAGCGAGCTTGATCGCCGGGATGCTGGCAAGCCGTCGCTTGAACTGATCTTCAGGAACGTCATGGCGTTGAGGAATTTGCCGAAGGTGCCCGCGCAGGCCTCGGATGTAGTGTTGTACCGCTTGTTCGGCGAGGGACGCAGGGTCAATTTCCCGGGCGACCGGCGCCAGCACGCGATCGTAATATTGCTCTTGCATGTAGGCGGCCAGCCGCTCGGCGGGAAGGGCGTTCTCTTCTTCGGCGCTCAGGTGGTACCAGGCCACTTTGACGGTCAGCCACTGCTGGGTCACATAGCTTGAAAACCACGGAATGAAATCTGCCTCGGCTTTTTCAGTAACCAGTGAGCGCCAATGCTCCATTTGGTGGCGCACGAAACTTTTCGCTGTCCCCTTAGCAGCCAACGATCCGCTAACAATGTCACGGTCGACTTGCTGCCACGTGTTCGCCGAGACCGGAGGCGCCGGAGAAGTGGGGGGAGATCGCTCCTGAACGGCACATCCGGTCGGACCAAGCATCAAAATGAGGCCAAGGATGCGCAGACTGGTGGCAAAAGACATGGTTTATCAACGATCAGGTGCTCTTGAATGCAGCTTGAAGCAAAATTTTGAAGCTATGCTCCACCATCCTCACGATAGTCCATTCGTTTCGAAAATCACAATGCGCCTCCATCTGATTCGACATCCCAAGCCCATGATCAATGCCGGCGTCTGCTATGGCCGACATGATTGCCAGGCCGAGGATGTGCTGTCGGTGGCCGCTGCCTTGCTGCGCGAACTGCCGTCCGGGTTGCCTGTGTGGAGCAGCCCCTTGCGCCGCTGTCGAGCCTTGGCGGAGCAACTGCACGCGCGGCCGATCATCGACGAGCGCTTGGCCGAGATGGATTTCGGCCGCTGGGAGGGACGGCGCTGGGACGATATCCCACGGGCCGAACTGGATGCCTGGGCCGCCGATGTGGCCGGCTATGCTCCGCCGGACGGGGAATCACCACGTCAATTGCAGCAGCGGGCGCTGGGCTTGGTTGATTCGCTGGCTGTGCCTGAGGCGGTGATCGTCACCCATGCCGGGGTGATCCGCACCTTGCTGGCGCACTGGCAGGGGTTGCCGCCGGAGCGGTGGACGGAGCTTAACTTCGCTTACGGTTCCTGCACCGTGATCGACATCTCCCGGTAACGCCGGCGTTATCCGCAATGGCGGCTGCTAGTAGAATGCCGGGCATGGAAACTTTCAATCCTCTGCGCGACGCGGTGCCGCTCGGTGAAATCAAGCGGGCGCTGGTCATCAAGCTGCGCCACCATGGCGATGTGCTGGTCAGTTCGCCGGTCTTCTCGGTGCTCAAGGCGCATGCGCCGCAGGTCGAGATCGATGCACTGGTCTATGCCGACACGGCCGAGATGGTGACCTTGCATCCGGCCATTGCTGAAGTGCACACCATCGATCGCAAGTGGAAGCAGTTGGGTGCTCTTGGCCAGCTCAAGGCCGAATTGGCGCTCTATAACACCCTGAAGGCGCGTGGCTACGACCTGATCATCCACCTGACCGAACATTGGCGCGGCGCCTGGCTGTGCCGGCTGTTGAAGCCGCGCTGGGCGGTCGGTCCGGCGGTGCGTGGGCGGAGCAAGCGCTGGAAGCAGAGTTTTTCCCATATCCAGACCATGCATAACCCCTTGCGCCACATGGCGGAGAGCAATCTGGACTCGCTGCGCCGCATCGGCATTCAACCCGGCCCGGATGAACGGTGCCTGACGCTGGTGCCGGGGGCGGCTGCCGAGGGTGCCGTGGCAGCCCATCTGGCTGGCTTTGGCTTGCACGGCCAGGATTTCATTCATGTTCACCCGGCGTCGCGCTGGTTCTTCAAGTGCTGGCCGGTCGAGCGCATGGCGGCGCTGGTCGATCGCCTGCAGGCGGCGGGTCATGTCGTGGTGCTGACGGCCGCGCCGAGCCAGGATGAAAAGAACATGCTGACGGCCATTCAGGCGCGGCTGGCCAAGCCGGCGTTCAACCTGTCCGGGCAGTTGTCGCTAAAGGAACTGGCGGCTTTGACGCAGGCCTCGAAGCTCTTCATCGGTGTCGATTCGGCGCCCATGCACATTGCGGCGGCGGTGGGTACGCCGACGGTGGCCTTGTTCGGGCCTTCCGGCGACAAGCAGTGGGGGCCGTGGGGCGTGCCAAGCCGCGTCGTGGCCAGCACGGCGCATCCATGCCGGCCTTGCGGTGCCGACGGTTGCGGCGGCGGCAAGGTCAGCGATTGTCTGGTGACGATCGCGGTCGACGAAGTGATGGCCGCGGCGCAGGAATTGCTCGGCGCGTGAAGATCGCGATCATCCGTCAGCGCTACAACCCGTTCGGCGGTGCCGAGCGCTTTGTCGAGCGCGCGCTTGGGGCGCTGGCCGGTGAAGGGGCTGAGGTCACGCTCATTACCCGCAACTGGGATGGCGCACCGCGCGAGGGTTTCCGACAGATTACCTGCGATCCGGCTTATTCCCGGCTACTGGGCGGCCGGGCGGCGCGTGACCGCAGTTTTGCCGAAGCGGCGCAGGCCGAAATGGCCAGGGGTGAGTTTGATATCACGCAGTCACACGAACGGATTCCCGGTTGCATGATTTTCCGGGCAGGCGACGGCGTGCATGCGGCCTGGCTCGACCATCGCGCCCGCATTCTCGGCCCACTGCAGCGGCTGACGCAGCGCTGGTCGCCGTATCACCGCTACGTGCTGGGGGCGGAAAAGGCGATGTTTGCCGACCCGGCCCTGCAGGCAGTGATCTGCAACTCGCAGATGGTGGCCGACGAAGTCGAGCGCTATTACGGGGTCGCGCGCAGCAAATTGCAGGTGATCTACAACGGGGTTGATACCGAGGTTTTCCATCCCGGGCTGGCCGATGAATTCCGGCGCTCGGTGCGGGCCGCCAACGGCATTCCGGATAATGCGCCGTTGCTGCTCTTCGTCGGCAGCGGCTTCGAACGCAAGGGAATCCCCCAACTGCTGCGGGCGGTGGCGCGCATGCAGCGGACCGATGCGCGGATCGTCATCGTCGGCGCCGACCGCAAGCTGAAGGCGATGCAGAAGTTGTCCGAGCTGCTCAGACTGACCAGGCGCGTGCTCTTCACCGGGCCGCTCAAGGATGTTCGTCCCTGGTACGGGGCGGCCGACGGCTTCGTGCTGCCGACGCTGTACGATCCTTGCCCGAATGCGGCGCTCGAGGCTTTTGCCTGCGGCCTGCCGGTGGTGACTTCGACGACCTGCGGGGCGCAGGAATGGGTGCGCTCCGGCGAAAACGGCTGGGTGGTCGATGCGGTCGATATCAATGGTCTGGCCCGCCGGCTGGACGATCTGGCCGGTCTTGTCGGGAATGTTAAGGCCCGGGAAGCGGCGCGGGCGGTTGCCGAACCGCTGACGCTGCCTGCCATGGCCGACCGCCTGCTGGCGCTCTACCGCTCACTCGGCCGCCGTTGACGCTCGCGGGTATAATCCCGGGTTCTACTTTTCGCTTCAAGGATTTGCATGTCTCATGACATGACCAGCCGTGAGCTGTACCTCCGGCTGCTGACTTATGTCCGCCCATACTGGAAGGCCTTTCTCGCCGCGCTGGCGTGCATGGGGGTGGCCTCGCTGGCGGAGCCGGTCTTTCCGGCGATCATGAAATCGCTGCTCGATGATGGTTTTTCCAAGGCCAATGGCCCGTGGGACTGGTTGTTCTACCCGCTGGCCATCATGGGCATCTTCCTGGTCCGCGCCATTTTCGGCTTCCTCGGCGATTACCTGATGAGCTGGGTGTCGAACAACGTCGTGGCCGAATTGCGCCAGGCCATGTTTGCCCGCATGGTTCGCCTGCCGACCCGCTACTACAGCGACAACCTGTCCGGTCGCCTGATGTCGCGCATTGCCTACGACGTGACCGGTGTTGCCGGTGCGGCGACCAATGCGCTGACCTCGCTGATCAAGGACTCGCTGTCCATTGTCGGCCTGCTCGTCTGGCTGCTCTGGCTGAACTGGCAACTGACCCTGATCACCCTGAGCGTGGTCCCTTTCATCGCCATCGTCGTGCGTGTCTTCAGCAGGCGCCTGCGCAGCGTGGCCCGGGGGCAGCAGGAGTCGATGGGCAAGATTACCCAGGTGCTGCAGGAGGCCATTGAGGGCCACAAGGTCGTCAAGATTTTCGGCGGTCAGTCCTACGAAGAAGATCGTTTCTATGAATCGATCCGCGAGCAGCGCCGCTTGGCCATGCGCGCGACGCTGGCTTCTGCCGCACAAAGCCCGCTGGTCCAGTTCTTTGCCGCCTCCGGTGTGGCGATCATCATGGGCGTTGCGCTCAAGCAGGCCTCCAGCGACCAGACGACGGTCGGCAGTTTCGTTTCCTTCGTTACCGCCATGCTGATGCTGATGGCGCCGCTGAAGCGGGTCACTGACGTCAACGCGCCGATCCAGCGTGGTCTGGCCGCAGCGGAAAGCGTCTTTTCGCTGGTCGATGAAGAGACCGAGCCAGATAGCGGCAAGGAAGAGCTGGGTCGCGCTCAGGGTCTGGTCGAATTCGACGGCGTGACCTTCACCTATCCAGGGTCCGAACGTCCGGCGCTCGACAGTGTGTCGCTGACCGTGCGGCCCGGCGAGTGCGTGGCGCTGGTCGGCCCCTCAGGCAGTGGCAAGACGACGGCGGCCAATCTGTTGCCCCGTTTCTACGCCCTCGACGCCGGCGAAATCCGGGTCGACGGCCATGCGCTGCCGAACATCCGCCTGAACAGCCTGCGCGACAACATCGCACTGGTCAGCCAGGATGTCGTGCTGTTCAACGACACCATCGGCGCCAACATTGCCTATGGCGGCAAGCGTGACGCGACGCTGGAAGAAATTCGTGCCGCGGCCAAGGCAGCGCATGCGCTGGAATTCATCGATGCCTTGCCAGAGGGTTTGAACACCATGATCGGTGAAAACGGCGTCAAGCTGTCCGGCGGTCAGCGCCAGCGTCTGGCCATTGCCCGCGCCATTCTGAAGGACGCGCCGATCCTGATTCTTGACGAAGCGACGTCGGCGCTCGATACCGAATCCGAACGCCATGTCCAGGCCGCTCTCGACGAACTGATGCGTGGCCGCAGCACCTTGGTCATTGCGCACCGGTTGTCGACCATCGAGCGCGCCGACCGCATCATCGCCTTGGCACACGGCCACAAACAGGAAGAGGGCTCGCATGCCGAACTGCTCGCCCACGATGGCCTGTACGCTCGCCTGTACCGCATGCAGAAGGCGGAAGAGGTCGCGGCCTGATGCGTATCCTGCACACCGAATCGTCCAAAGGCTGGGGCGGTCAGGAAAACCGTACGCTGAACGAACTGGTCACCATGCGCGACCGGGGGCATGTGCTGGCCGTTGTCGGTCGGCCCGGGGCCCGCATTCTCGACCGGGCCAAGGAAGCCGGGTTCGAGACTTTTGTCGTCGACATGCGTGGAGCGATCGACTTTCCTGCCGTGTTCCGGTTGCGTAGCGTCATCAAGCGTTTCCAGGCCGATGTCGTCAATACCCACAGCGGCCGCGACACGCAGTTGGCCGGCATGGCCGCACGGACGATGTTCAAGCGCCCGCGCATTGTTCGCACCCGCCACCTGGCGCTGCCGATCACCTCGCGATTTACCTACAGCGTGCTGCCAGACCATGTCGTGACGGTCAGCAAGTACGTCGAGAACTACCTGGTCGAGGCCGGCGTGCCGCGTGAGGGGATTACGACCATCCCGACCGGTGTTGATTTCTCGCGCTACGACCGGAGCACCGTGCAGGGAAACCTGCGCCAGGAACTGGGGCTGCCGGCCGAGTCGCTGCTGGTCGGCACGGTGGCCATCCTGCGTGCCAAGAAGGGGCATGCCGATATTCTTGATGCGGCACCGGAAGTGCTGAAGCGCTTCCCGAATGCCCATTTTGTCTTTGCCGGCGATGGGCCGCAGACCGACAACCTGAAGGCGCGCATCGCTGCCGACGGGCTGGAAGGACGCATCCACCTGCTTGGCCTGCGCCGCGACGTGACCAACGTGCTCGCCTCGCTCGACGTTTTCGTCCTGCCGACGCATCAGGAAGCACTGGGGACCGCTTTCATCGAGGCCGGTGCGATGGGCCTGCCGGCCGTGGCGTCGAACGTCGATGGCGTGCCTGAAGTCATCCTTGACGGAAAAACCGGCTATCTGGTGCCGGCGCACGATGGCAAGGCATTGATCGAACCGATCAGCCGCCTGCTCGCCGACCCGGTGCTGCGCCAGTCGATGGGCGCCAATGCCACCGAATTCGTGCGCCGCAAGTTCGCCCGCGAAGTGATGGCGCAAGGCATGGAAGCTTTGTACCAGCGCCTGTTGGGGGCGAAATGAGCTTCGGGCAGCCGCTGCCCGTGCTGATGTACCACCACATCAGCCCGAAACCCGGGCTGGTGACCTGCTCGCCGGAGAATTTCCGGGCGCACATGCAGTGGCTGGCCGAAAATGGCTGGAAAACCCTGTCGACCGACGAGTTCACCCGGATTCTGGCGACCGGCGAGGTGCCAAAGAAAAGCGTGCTGGTCACCTTCGACGACGGCTATCTCGACAACTGGGTCTACGCCCACCCAGTACTCAAGGAGTTTGGCCAGCGCGCCACGTTGTTCCTGATCACTGGCTGGATGGGCGAAGGCGAGGTCCGTCCGCATGCTGGCCAACCCGACGTGCCGGACGTGCCGACCCATGCTCAGGCGATGGCTGCCGCCGCCGAGGGCAAGCTGGATGACGCCTTTCTGCGCTGGTCGGAAGTTGAGGCCATGCGGGATGCCGGCACCGTCGACTTCCATTCGCACACCCACACCCATACCCGCTGGGACCGCAAGATTGCCGATCAGTCGGAACGCGATCAGGCACTGGCTGACGACCTCGCTGCCTCGCGTGCCACGCTGGCCGCCCGGCTTGGCGTGGACAGCCCGCATCTGTGCTGGCCGCAGGGCTATTACGATGCCGCCTACCAGCGTGTGGCCCGGGCAGCCGGTTTCACTCACCTGTACACCACCGAGCCTGGTGTGGTGCGGCGCGAAGTCGATCCGGGGCGGATTCCACGTCTGGTCATCAAGGACAAGCCGGCCAAGTGGTTCGGCGGGCGCATGGGCATCTACGGCCGGCCGCTGCTGTCGGCGCTCTATCTCGGCCTGAAGTCGGGCAAGAAGGGGCACTGATGCGTCTGCGCCTGCGCGAACCACTGCTCTACCGCTGGCTGCGCCTGAAGCGGGCGCTCGACAAGCGGCCGCGTCCGGCCGAAGTGCTCGGGACGCCGGCCATTCGTCGCATCCTGGTCATTTCCTGCACGGCGTTGGGCGATACCTTGTTGTCGACGCCGGGGTTGCGGGCATTGCGTCAGACCTATCCGCAGGCACACATCACGCTGCTGGTGCATCCTTCCTTGCTGCAGCTATTCAGCGGACTGGCCGAGGTGGACGAGCTGATTCCCTACGACGGCAAATGGCGGGGTTTCCGCCATGCGGCCGGGCAACTGAAGGGTTTCGACCTCGCCGTCATCCTGCACGGCAACGAGCCGCAGGCGACGCCGCTGGCCTATCTGTCCGGGGCCCGCCACATCTTCAAGCTGCCCAACAACAACCGCTGGAATTTCCTGCTCAGCAACCATGAGCCAGTGTTTGGCTGGGACGATCTCGGGCATGGCATCGATCAGCGCTTGGCGGTAGCCAAACTGGCCGGGGCCGTCGGCGAATTCGACCGCCGTATGACCGTGCCGGCCCATGCCGAAGGTCAGGCGGCGCTGGACAAGGCGCTGGCTGATCGCGGCTGGCAGGACGCCACCATCGTTGCCTTCCAGCCTGGCGCCTCGACGATGAGCCGGCGCTGGCCGCGTTCGCGGTTCATCGCAGCGGCTGTTGAAATGGTCAAGGCGCGGCCCGATTTGCGTTTCGTTGTCACCGGCTCACCGGCCGAAGCGGCGCTGTGCCAGGAGGTGGCAGTGGGTATCGAGGCAGCCGCGCCGTTTGCCGGCGGCGTGCGCGCCTGGGCCTCGGCCGGCCAGTTGCCGCTGATTGCCTTGCCCGACCTGTTGCGCCGTGCCAGCCTGCTGGTGACCGGCGATACCGGGCCGATGCACCTGGCGGTGACGGTCGAGACGCCCGTCGTCGCGCTGTTCGCGGTGTCCGATCCGGCCCGATCCGGCCCGGGTTACGATCTGGACAAGCACATCATCATTCGCAAGTGGCGGACCTGCGACCCCTGCTTCTCGAAAAACTGTCCCTATGCCGAGCCGATCTGCATGGACAACATCGCGGTCGATGAAGTGGTTTCAGCCGTCGATACGATCCTGAGTCGGGGGCAGGCATGAATTTGCCCAAACCAGCCCCCAAGCGCGTCCTGCTGCTCGACACCGGCAACGAATGGGGCGGTGGCACTAACAGCATGTTCGAGTTGCTGAAGCGTATCGACCGCTCTCGCTTCGATGTGAGCTGCTGCTTTTATAAGGACTACAAGAAGGGAAAGAACGGCCGCCTGCTGTCCGAGGAGCTGGCCGACATCGGTATTCCGCTGATCGTGCTACCCACCCGCAAACAGCCGCTGTGGGCCAAGCTGGCGAAGGAGATCGCGCGCGGCCTGTTGTCGTGGTCCGGCCGGCTGAAGAAGCGGGCGGTGCTGGCCATCGAAATGCAGTGGCGGATCAAACCGCGCGTTGCCGCCTTGCGCCTGCTGCTCGAAGAAGGCGCTTACGATCTGCTGTACATGAACAACCAGCCGTCGTCGAATCTGGAAGGCTATCTGGCCGCCGAGGCGGCCGATCTGCCGGTCGTCCAGCACTGCCGCATCGAACCGACCCTGCAGGCCAACGAGGCGGCCGTGGTCAATCGCACCGCGACGCGCATCATTTGCGTCTCGCAAGGCGTGGCCGATGTGCTGGCGGCCCAGCATGTCGCCGAGAACCGCCTGCGCGTCGTCTATAACGCCATCGATAGCCGAATCGCCTTGCCCGCCCCGGTCGAGCTGCCGCCGACGACCAAGGGTCTGGTCATTGGCACTGTGGGCCAGCTGACGGTGCGCAAAGGCGTGCTCCATCTGCTGCAGGCGGTCGCTAACCTGAAGGCTGAAGGGCTGCCGGTGACCTGTTTGATCCTTGGCGAAGGACCTCAGCGAGCCGAACTGGAAAGCGCCGTGACCCGTCTGGGGCTGATCGATCAGGTCGGTTTCGTCGGCTTCCAGTCGCTGCCGCTGGCCTGGGTGCAGGTGATGGATGTCTGTGTCCTCTGCTCGAGCAAGGAAGGTCTGCCACGGGTGGTGCTTGAGGCCATGCTGGCCGGCAAGCCGGTGGTTGGTTCCGATGTGACCGGCACCCGCGAACTGATCGTCCATGAAGAAACCGGCCTGCTTTACGCCTATGGCGATGTGCCAGCGCTGACCGCCTCGCTGCGCCGCCTGCTGAGTGATGCCGAGTTGCGCCAAAAAATGGGCGAGGCTGGCCGGCATCGGGTGGCCGAACGCTATTCGATTGAGGCCTACGTGGCCGGCGTGATGCAGGTTCTGGACGAGGCGGCCCGGTGATCTACCTGCTGCTGACCTGGCTGGCTTCGCCGCTGCTTTGGTTGCGGGCCGCCCTGCGCCGTTCGTCAGTCAATAACCGCATCCTGGTCATCCAGACTGCCAAGATCGGCGATTTTGTGGCAACGACACCGGTCTTCCGTGCCTTGCGCCGCCGTTTGCCGGAAGTCGAGATTGTTGCTTTGCTGCATCCGGTCAATGTGCCGCTGGCCAAGGGGCTGGACAGCATCGATCGGATCATCGCCTTGCCCAAGCAAGGCTTCAAGGGCTGGGCAGGCAAGCGCTGGCTGCTTGAGCTGCTGGGTGAAGGCTACGACGGGGTGCTGATTCTGAGCCCCAATCTGACCAATCTGCTGGTCCCGTTCTGGGCCGGTGTGCCTAAGCGGGTGTCGGTGCTCGCCGACCGGCGCCAGGGGAGTTCCCGCCTGGCCTGGCCCTTCCTGACCTATGGCGAGCCGCACCGACGGGGACAGCTGTTCCGCGAGACGGCCCTGCGAGCCATCGCCGGTTTGGGAATCAAGGTGGATGCTGTTTTGCTCGCCTTGCCCAACGAGGTCCGCGGGGCGGAGAGTGGACAAGCCAAGCTGAACGCCTGGTCGCCAATTTGTCAGCGCCCGCTGGTCGGTTTCGGGCTGGGCGCCGGTAACCGCATGAAGGCGCTCGATGCGGCGCAAGTGGCTGCGCTGGCCGGCCAGATCGTCAACCATACTCCGGCCACGCTAGTCTTGATCGGTACCGATGCCGACCGGGCTGCTGCCGAAACCGTGCTGGCCCAACTGCCCGCGGGGCGTGCCATCGATACCACCGGCCAATGGGGGCTCGACGAGTTGCCAGTGCTGCTCGGCGCCCTCGATTGCTTCGTCGGCGTCGACTCCGGCGCCACCTACATGGCCGATGCGCTGGGCGTGCCGGTCGTCGATTTCATGGGCCCGGCCGATGCCGACGACCAGCGCCCGATCGGTTGCCGGGCGGTCGTGATCCGCAGCGCCGAACCCTGCGCCCCCTGTTCGCACGCCTTCGATGCGCCTTATTCCTGCCATCTGGGTACCCGGGCGTGCATTGCCAATATGCCGATTGCGGCCGTCGTACAGGCGGTCGAGACGATATTGGTTTCCCGAAATTCCGTTGCCGAGTATCGACAATGAAACTAGCCGTATTCAAGGACTATGGGGTAGGGCGCTATTTTGCCCAGTTGTTCGATTCGATCCCGAATACGACCTTCTTCCTGTCCGAAAAGAACAAGTCCGGACTCAACATCACGCCGCACCGGGTGCATCTGCTGACCAAGAAACAGCAGCTGCGCGACTACCTGAAGTCGCCGCTCAAGGCCTGGCGCCGCCTGAAGGAAAACGACAACGACAAGAAACGCGATTTCTTCTACCAGGAAGTCGAACGCTCGGCGGCCGGCGGCGAGTTCGATGTCGCGCTGACCGGGTCGGATCGCTCGTTGCACACGCTGGCTTCGCTGAAGGCCAAGGGCCACGAGTTCAAGCTGGTGTACTGGATTCCCTTCACCATCCCCTTCGTCGACATGTTCGACCCGCGTTCGCTGGCCATCCGCCAGGCGGCCTTTCCGCAGGTCGATCTGTTCGTGGCGATCACCGATACCTGCCGCCGCGTGCTGCTGCTCGAAGGGATACCCGCAGAGAAGATCGTCCACGTCTATCCCGGCGTCGATACCGAGGTCTTCCAGCCGCGTCCGCAACCGAAAAAGGATGATGTGTTCCGTATCCTGTTCGTCGGCAAGCTGGTCAGCTGGAAGGGCTGCTACACCTTGCTCTATGCGGCCAAGGAGCTTCTCTCGGAAATTCCCAATCTGGAACTGATGTTCGTTGGCCAGGGCGCCCAGCGCCAGGGGTTGGAGCAGGCGGCTGAACTGCTCGGCATCAAGGACCGGGTGAAGTTCACCGGCTTCCTGAAATACGACGCCTTGCCCGACATCTACGCGCAATCCGATGCCTTCGTGCTGCCGGCGTTGCCGGCGATCAACCTGGCCGAGCAGTTCGGCTTCGTCGTCGCCGAGGCGATGGCCTGCGGACTGCCTACCGTGGTGTCGCGGGTGGGCGGTTTGCCCGAGGTCGTCGGCGAACGCGACGAGCTGATTTTCACGCCGGGCGATTTTTGGGATCTGGCCGCCAAGCTGCGGGCCATCCACGCCTCGCGCGAACTGGCGGCCGAACTGGGGGCGCATTGCCTGAACCACGCGCGGACCCATTACGATGCGCGCCAGAATGGACTGGCGCTGAAGGCGGTGCTGGAAAAGATGGAGCAGGGGCAATGAGCGGCGCTGCAGAAACGATCGCTGGCAAGCCGGACCGGCTGGTGCAACTGGCCTTGGGCATGTGGTGGGGGCTGCTTTTCATCCAGCCTTTCGAGAAATTCGTGGCTGTGAAGTACCTGCTGATGGTCGGCCTGATCGTGCTGGCGATTCCGCTTGCCCTGCGCGCCGAGATTCGCCAGCGCTTGCGCAGCCGGAACATCGTGCTCGGTTTGGGGATGGCCATCGTCATCTGGTGCATGACGGTATCAGCGGCCAGCCCCTATGCCGCCGACAGCTTGCATGCACTGTCGCGCGACCTGCTGGTGCAGGCCGAGTTGCTGCTGGTCGGTTGCCTGCTGGTGAATAGCGCCAGCCAGGCACGAACGGCCTTGTGGATGATCATGGCCGGTTTCGCGGCGGTCAGTGTGCTGTCCGGATTCGAAGTCGGCTCCTATCTGGCGGGGCATGCGCTGAGCGAGGGACAGATTCCGCGCTCCCACCGCTCGTTCTGGGGTGGCTACGCGACAATGGCCAGTTTTTGCCTGCCATTGATCATCGCTTTTGCGGTATCGACTGCAGCCGACCTGCGGCAACGACTGCTGCTCGGCGCGCTCGTCGTGCTTGGCGTGGTGCTGACCGGTTTGTACGGTTCGCGTAGTCCGCTGCTGGTCGTCGCCATTTCGGTGATCGTCCTGTTCGGTTTGCTGCGCGCCTGGAAGGCTCTCGCCGCCGTGTTCCTGCTCATGGCGCTCGGTGCTGGCTGGGTCGCCTCGCAGAGCAATCTCGGCTATCTCGAAAAATACCGCTCTCTGGCGCAAACCGATACGTATGTGACCAACCAGGGCTTGAGCCTGCGACTTGATGTCTGGTCCGGCGTCGTCGAACTGATCGAAGCCCGGCCGCTGCTCGGCTACGGCTATGGCTGGAAAAAGCTGGCCTGGGCGATCAACGATGGCGGTTACGCCGAACGCTGGAAGGCGAACGATCCGGGCAAGACGGCTTATTTCCTCGGCGAAGAGACGGAGGCCAGCTATGGCAAGGTCAATCCGCACAACTATTTCCTTCAGGTGGCCTTCGAGATCGGCATTCCCGGCCTGTTGCTGGTGCTGGCTTTCTGGCTGGCCGTCTTCTGGCAGGGTTTGAAAGGCCTGGTGCGCGGACCGGTCGAGTATCGGCGCTTGCGGGTGGTTATCCTGACGACGCTGCTCGCCTACCTGCTGAGCAATCTGGCCAACGGCTTCTGGGTCGGCGGGCTGGCCAACATGGCCTGTGCGCTGGTCGGCATTCTGGTCGGCCTGGCCATTTCGGAACAATCTGCCCCTGCCGTGGAGAAGCAATGAATATCCTGGTCATTCGTCGCGACAACATCGGCGACTTGGTGTGTACCACCCCGATGCTCGCAGCCTTGCGCCGGGCGATGCCCGACGCCTGGATCGGCGTGCTGGTCAATCAGTACAACGTTGCCGTGATGCGCGGCAATCCGGATGTCGATGAAGTGTTTGCCTACCGCAAGGCCAAGCACCGTGGCCCGGGCGAGAGCAAGCTGGCGATCTGGCTGGAGACGGCCGGGCTGCTGTGGAAACTGCGCCGCAAGGGCATTGATGTGGCGATCGTGGCGTCGCCGGGTGGGGATCGTTACGCGCGCCTGGTTGGCGCTCGTCGGATCATTGCCGACAAGCCAGGCGCACCTTTTCATGAGGTCGAGGCGGTCGGCAAGCTGCTGGCGCCGCTAGGTATCCAGCCTGAACTTGGCCCGTTGCAGCTGAGCCCGTTGCCTGAAGTCGTAAGCGCCATGCGCCCGAAACTGGCCGAACTGGCAGGACGGAAGATCTGGGCCATCCACCTCAGTGCTCGCGAAAAAAGCCGGCGCTGGCCGGCCGAAAAATATATCGAGCTGATCGAGCGCCTGGCTTCTCCGGAGCGGGGTTTTGCCTTGTTCTGGTCACCGGGCGCAGCTGATCATCCGGCGCATCCGGGCGATGACGAGAAGGCGGCACAGGTGCTGGCCGCCTGCAAGGACAAGGGGGCGGTGCCTGTCGTCACCGAGCGCCTGGAGGAACTGATTGCCGCGCTGTCGCTGTGCGACGGGTTCGTCGGTGCCGATGGCGGCGCCATGCACCTCGCGGTAGCGCTCAATTTAAAGACGGCCGCGCTGTTCGAAAATTCCGAAGCCAAGCGCACCCGTTGGTATCCGTGGGGCGCGCGGCATGTGCTGTTGCAGCCTTCGACCTTTGCGGTGGCGGATATTTCAGTTGATGCGGTCGAAGCCGCCGTGCGGGCGCTGGAAGGCGACTAGTCCGACTAGTGCGCCGCTTCCCAGTTCGGCCCGACGCCGACTTCGACGACCAGCGGTACCTTCAGTTCGGCCACTTGTCCCATCTGGCGCGGCAGGTGGGTGCGGACGTCCATCAGTTCGCCATCCGGTACTTCGAGCAGCAGTTCGTCGTGCACCTGTAATACGAGGTGTGATTTCAGCGCGGATTTCTCCAGCCAGTTTTGCACGGCGATCATGGCCAGCTTGATCAGGTCGGCCGCCGTGCCTTGCATCGGCGCGTTGATCGCGGCGCGCTCGGCGCCCTGGCGGCGGTTGCCGTTGCTCGAGCGGATATCCGGGAACCACAGGCGGCGGCCGAAGGCGGTTTCGACGTAGCCGTGCTGCCGAGCCGATTCGCGGGCTTCTTCCATGTAACGGGCAACGCCGGGGTAGCGGGCGAAGTAGCGGTCGATGTATGTCTGCGCTGCGCTGCGTTCCAGCCCGAGCTGGCGGGCCAGGCCGAAGGCGCTCATGCCGTAGATCAGGCCGAAGTTGATGCTCTTGGCGACACGGCGCTGGTCGGGGCCGACTTCAAGCGGCGTGACGCCGAAGATTTCGCCGGCTGTGGCCTTGTGCACGTCCTCGCCGTGGGCGAAGGCGTCGAGCAGGCGTTCGTCGCCCGACAGATGGGCCATGATGCGCAGTTCGATCTGCGAATAGTCGGCCGAGACGATGCTGCTACCCGCCGGGGCAATGAAGGCGGTACGAATCTTCCGGCCTTCCTCGCTGCGTACCGGGATGTTCTGCAGATTGGGGTCGCTGGAAGCGAGCCGGCCCGTTACTACGGCTGCCTGGGAGAAGTGAGTATGCACTCTTCCGGTCTGCGGATTGACCATGCGCGGCAGCTTGTCGGTGTAGGTACCCTTGAGTTTGGACAGGCTACGGTGTTCGAGCAGCAGCTTGGGCAGCGGGTAGTCGAGGGCCAATTCCGACAGCACTTCTTCGTCGGTCGACGGGCCACCGGACGGGGTTTTCTTCTTGACCGGCAAGCCCTGCTTTTCGAACAGGATGTCGGCCAGCTGTTTCGGCGAGGCCAGATTGAACGGCTGGCCAGCCAGTTCGTAGGCCTGGGCTTCGAGTGCCATGATCTTCTGACCCATCTCGTGGCTCTGTCGGCTTAGAACGTCGCTGTCGATCAGAATGCCGTTGCGCTCGATCTGCCAGATGACCTGACGGGCCGGCATTTCGATCTCGTGGTAGATGCGTGACAGCCCAGGTTCGCTGGCGAACTGCGGATGCAGTACGTTGTGCACGCGCAGCGTGACGTCGGAATCTTCGGCAGCGTAAGTGGCAGCGCGTTCGATGTCGACCTGATCGAAGGTGATCTGCTTGGCGCCCTTGCCGCACAGGTCTTCGTAAGCGATGGTATCCAGCCCGAGATGGCGGGTGCACAGCTGGCCGAGGTCGTGGCCCTTGTCGGACTCGATGACGTAGCTTTGCAGCATGGTGTCGTGGGCGATGCCGGACAGCGCGATGCCATGGTTGGCGAAGACGTGCTGGTCGTACTTGGCGTTCTGCAGCACCTTCTTGTGGTTGGCAGACTCCAGCCAGGATTTCAGCCTGGCCAGCACTTCCTCGCGTGGCAGCTGGTCGGCGACCCCGGGGGCGGTGTGAGCGAGCGGGATGTAGCAGGCTTCGCCAAGGGTGACCGACAGCGAGATGCCGACGATGCGGGCGGCGAAGGAGTCGAGGCTGGTCGTTTCGGTATCAAGGGCCGTCAGTTCCGCCGCTTCGATCTTCGCCAGCCAGGCATCGAATTGCGGCCAGCTCAGCACGGTTTCGTAATGGACTGCGATGGCAGCGGTCGGCGCTGCGGCGGGTGTCGCCGATACTTCGCGCGCCGGCACGGCCGCCGCCGCTTCCGGTCCGTCGATTTCGCCCAGCCAGGTACGGAACTGGTAGCGGGTATAGAGTTCGCGCAAGGTTGCCGTGTCTCGCGCAGTGGTGGTCAAGGTGCTCGGCGCCGGCAGGTTGCTGAGGTCACAAGCCACGGTGACCAGCCGCTTGCCGAGCGGCAGGAAGCCGAGGTGATCGCGCAGGTTCTGGCCGACCACGCCGCCGATCTCGTTGGCATGGGCGACGACTTCATCAAGCGAGCCATATTGGGCCAGCCATTTCAGCGCGGTCTTCGGGCCGCATTTGGCGACACCCGGTACGCCGTCGACGGTGTCGCCGACCAGCGCCAGATAATCGACGATCTTGCCTGGCGGCACGCCGAACTTGGCTTCAACGCCGGCTTCGTCGAGCAGTTCATTGCTCATCGTGTTGTACCAGCGGACATGCGAGCTGACCAGTTGGGTCAGATCCTTGTCGCCGGTGGATATCAGCGTCTCGATCCCGTCGGCAGTGGCGTTGGTGGCCAGCGTGCCGATCACGTCGTCGGCTTCAACGCCATCGACCATCAGCAGCGGCCAGCCGGCTGCCTTGATCGCGGCGTGCAGCGGTTCGATCTGCTGGACCAGGTCATCGGGCATCGGCGGGCGATGCGCCTTGTATTCGGGATACCAGTCGTCACGGAAAGTCTTGCCCTTGGCGTCGAAGACGACGGCCTTGTAGTCTGCCTTGTAGTCGCTCTCGAGACGACGTAGCATGTTCAGAACGCCGTAGATGGCGCCCGTCGGCTCGCCGGCCTTGTTGCGCAGGTCGGGCAGGGCATGGAAAGCGCGGTAGAGATAGGACGAACCGTCCACTAACAACAAGAGAGGCATGAGAAGTGACGGAAAGCGATAAATTGGTAACTGGGGTGGAGACTGAGGCCATCCTGAAAAGTACGACGGCCCGCGAGTCGTGGCGGATTTTCGGCATTATGTCAGAGTTCGTCGAGGCGACAGAGCGCCTGGCGGCGATCAAGCCGGCGGTGACCATTTTCGGCAGCGCCCGCGTTCGCCCGGAGTCTCCCTATTACATGCTGACCGAGCAAACGGCCCGGTTGCTGTCCGACTCCGGCTTTTCGGTGATTTCTGGTGGCGGTCCCGGCATCATGGAAGCGGCCAACAAGGGGGCCTTCTTCGGTAAATCGCCGTCAGTCGGTCTGAATATCCAGCTGCCACACGAGCAAAAGAACAACCCGTATCAGGACATCTCGCAGACTTTCCGGCACTTTTTTGCCCGCAAATACATGTTCGTTCGCTTCGCCAGCGCCTACGTGGTGATGCCCGGCGGCTTCGGCACACTGGACGAACTGATGGAGGCGCTGACGCTGATCCAGACCGGCAAGGGCCGCAAGATACCGCTGATTCTGGTCGGTTCCGCCTTCTGGGGCGGCATGATTGCCTGGTTCAAGGACCGTCTGGTGGCTGAGGGTATGGTCGACCCGGAAGACATGAACCTGATCCAGTTGATCGACGAACCTGAAAAGGTCGTCGAGGCCATCTTCAAGCATTACGAATCTCGCCCGTTCGGCCCCTTGCCGAACGAACACGAGATGCTGCTCAACCTGTAAAATCAGGTCATCGAACCCGAGGATTTGACCATGCGCCGCCTTCTACCCATCCTGCTTTTTGCTGCCTTGCCTGTCTGGGCGCAGAAGGGCGATCTCCAGCCCCTGCCGGCCGTACCGCCACCGCCGCCGGGCATGGAAGCCTTTGACGAAGCGCTTGAGCCACAAGTGACCATTGTCAAGAAAGACACGGAAACCCGCGAGGAATTCCGGGTCAAGGGCAAGCTCTACATGGTCAAGGTGACGCCGGCCGTTGGCCCAGCCTACTATCTGGTCGATCGCCAGGGTGACGGCCAGTTCATCGAGGCGGATATCAACCAGAAGCCGGTCAAGCCGCCGATGTGGGTCATTCATAGCTGGTAAGCCTTGTCCGTCTATACCAAGGTCGGGCGGGATGAGCTCGCCGCCTGGCTCCAGCCGCTAGGGCTGGGCGAGTTGATCGACCATGCCGGCATTGCCGCCGGCATGCAGAACTCCAATTACTTCGTGATGACCACCAGCGGTCGTTTCGTGCTCACGCTGTTCGAACGTGTCGACCTCTCTGCGCTGGATTTTTATCTGGCCTTGCAGGACACGCTGGCCCAGCGCGGCATCCCTTGTCCGCAGCCGCTGGCCGATGGTGGTGGGCGTTACTGGCGAATGCTGTGCGACAAGCCCGCCGCCCTGCTCACCTGTTTGTCGGGCGCGGCACTTGAAACACCCGGCGCCGCCCATTGTCGCGCCGTCGGTGCAATGTTGGCCCACTTGCATCTGGCGGCGGCCAACATGCCAAATCCACTGCCCAACCCCTGCGGCGCCAATTGGCGCCAGACCGTCGGCGCAGCCCTGTTGCCGCTAGTGTCGGAGGAAGAGTGTGACCTGCTGGCCGATGAGCTGGTCTATCAGGCGTTGCAGGACTGGTCGAAGCTGCCAAAGGGTGTCATTCACGCCGACCTTTTCCGCGACAACGTGCTCTGGGACTCGACGGGCCGACTGACCGGCGTGCTGGATTTTTATTTTGCCGGCGAGGACGCCTGGCTGTTTGATCTGGCCGTCGTGGCCAACGACTGGTGTTTTGACGAAACGACACTGGCCGCATTGCTGGCGGGTTATACCACCCAGCGCCCCTTGATCGAGGCAGAAAGGGCCGCCTGGCCTGCCATGCGGCGGGCAGCCGCCTTGCGTTTCTGGCTGCTCCGTTTGGAGGTCAGGCACCAGCCACGGGCCGGAGAAGTGGTAACGATCAAGAATCCGGATGACTTTCGGCACCTGCTGGCCCGTTTTCGCCTTGCTCCAGAAGCCCTCCCCCGTTAGCATCCGCGCATGAACGAAACTCCTGTTTTTCCGATGGCGCCAGCCCGGTTTACCGGCGAAAGCCGCGAAGTCGATCCCGGTGCCTGCTTTGACTGGCTGCGCCAAGGGTGGGCGATGTTTCTCGTCAATCCTGGTGTCTGGATCGGTAGTACGGTTCTGCTGCTGGTCATTCTGATGGCTATTTCCATCGTTCCCCTGTTTGGGCAAATTGCCGCCCACCTGCTCGTGCCCCTGTTCGGCGCCGGCATGATCAAACTCTGCCGTCGCCTGGGGGAGGGTGAAGAGCCGGAAATTGCCGATCTCTTTGCGGGGTTCCACCATAACGCCGGGCAACTGGTCATGGTCGGCGTTTTCTTTGCCGCTGGCATTTTTGGCATCGCCTTCCTGGCCTTTCTGCTGGTCAGCGGTGGCATTCTTGGCGGCGGCGTCACCGGCAAGGTCGCCGGTTTCGGCATCGCGCTCGGCGGTGTCATGCTGGCTGGACTGCTGGTCATGGTGCTGTCGGTGCCAGTCATCATGGCCACCTGGTTTGCCCCGGCGCTGGTGTTTTTCCATGACATGAAGCCGCTCGATGCGATGAAGGCGAGTTTCGCCGCGGGGGCCAAAAATTTCCTGCCGATGGCGATCTTCGGCGTGTTTCTGGTCGTCGCGCTGTTTTTTGCCATGTTGCCGGTTGGTATGGGGCTGTTGTTGCTGTTGCCGGTCTTTTCCGGCGCGGTCTACGCTTCCTACCGCGATATTTTCTCGGGTAGCTGAGCGTGCGTGCCCAAACTCTGCCGGCCGCAGCAGGTTGGCAATGGATCCTCGGTGGCTTTGTCATCTTCCGGCGCAACCCGCTGATGCTGGGGATGCTCGTCGTTTCCTACTGGTTTACCGTACTCTTCCTCAATGTCGTGCCGGTGATTGGTGTCGTTGTTGCATCGCTGGCCATTCCTGGCCTCTCGGTTGGCCTGATGCAGGCGGCGCGCAATCTGGAACGCGGACAGCCCATCGGGCTACAAACCCTTTATGGCAGCCTGAAGGAAAACGCCAGGACGCTGCTCGCGCTTGGTGCGCTCTATCTGGCCTGCACGCTGGGTATCCTTGGCCTCTCATCGCTGGTTGATGGTGGCGATTTTCTGAAGTTCATGCTGTCGAGCAGTCGCGCCGAAAGGGCGGCTGTCGAAGATGCCGATTTCATCTTGCCGGCCCTGTTCATCACCATCCTGATGACGCCGGTGCTGATGGCTTACTGGTTCGCTCCGGTGTTGGCGGCCTGGCATCGGTTGACGCTTGGTCGCTCACTGTTTTTCAGCTTTGTTGCGTGCTGGATGAACTGGCGACCTTTTGTGGCCTATGGCATCGGGCTGGTGGTGGTCGCCGGCATTCTGCCCGGCGTTCTGCTCGGCCTGTTGCTGCTGCTCTTTCCCGGTGCGGCGAGTTTCATCACTGGCATCGTGATCATCCCGATGGTGCTGGTCATTGCGCCAACCATTTTCGCCAGCTTCTACGCCTGCTATCGTGACATCTTCGGCATTTCCGAAATTGTCTGAACCGCTTGGCCTGTTTGGCGGCACTTTCGACCCGGTTCATTTTGGCCACCTGCGCCTGGCCGAGGAGTCCATTGCCCATCTCGGTCTCGGCGGTGTGCGCTGGATTCCGGCTGGCCAGCCGCCGCATCGTGGGGTCCCGCAGGTAACGGCGCAGCAGCGTCTGGAAATGGTGCGTCTGGCCATGGCCAACAATGCCCGATTTTCGCTGGACCCCAGCGAAGTAGAGGCCGAGGCGCCGAGTTACACCGTTCATACGCTGGAACGCCTGCGCCGGGAACTGGGCCCGCAGCAATCGCTGGTCCTGCTGGTCGGTGCCGATGCCTTTGCCGGGCTGGCGACCTGGCACCGCTGGCGGGACATTTTTGCGCTGGCCCATGTTGCTGTTTCACATCGCCCAGGTTTTCCGGTAGAAATTTCCAGCCTGCCGCACGAACTGGCCAGTGAATTCACCGATCGTCGGCGGGCCGATGTGAGCGGCCTGAAAGCCTCACCAGCAGGCGGAATTGTGACTTTTGCGATGACCCAGCTGGCCATTTCGGCGACGCAAATCCGCAAGTTGCTGGCCAACGAACTATCGGCCCGCTATTTGCTGCCGGATAGTGTTCTCGACTATATTCAAACCCATTCTCTTTATAGAAACTCCTGATGGACATCCGCAAGCTGCAAAAAATCGTCGTTTCCGCCCTCGAAGACATCAAAGGCAAGGATATCGAAGTCATCAACACCAGCAAGCTGACTTCGATGTTTGATCGAATCATCATCGCAACTGGTGATTCCAATCGCCAGGTCAAATCGCTGGCCAATAACGTCCAGGAAAAGGTCAAGGAAGCCGGCGCCGAGGTGATCTCGACCGAAGGTGAAGATGGCGGTGAATGGGTGCTGGTCGACCTGGGTGACATCGTTGTCCATGTCATGCAGGCCAACGTGCGCCAGTACTACAACCTCGAAGAACTCTGGTCAGCCACCCCTGCCCAGCGCCGCAAGGCCGTGGAGCAGGTTCGGGAAGGATGAAACTTGCCGTACTCGCCGTCGGCCATCGCCAGCCCGACTGGGTCAACGAAGGCTGTGCCGAGTACCTCAAGCGCATGCCGCGCGAACTGGCGGCCAGCGTGACCGAAATCAAGCCTGAAGCCCGTGGTTCCAAGACCCGGGAGCAATTGCTGGCGGCCGAGAAGTCGCGAATTCGCGATGCCATGGCCGCTGGCAGCCGTCTTGTCGTGCTCGACGAGAAGGGCGACGACCTGACTACGCTGAAACTGGCCAAGCGGCTGGAAACCTGGATGCAGGATGGTCGCGATGTGGCGCTGCTGATCGGTGGTGCTGACGGGCTGGACGAGGAATTCAAGCAGCAGGCTGATGACCGGCTGCGCTTGTCCAGTCTGACGCTGCCGCATGGCATGGCACGCCTGCTATTATGCGAACAGCTTTATCGTGCGGTTAGCGTTCTGAAAAATCATCCTTATCACCGGGAGGGATAATGCGTCTCTATCTTGCCTCGCGCAGTCCGCGCCGGCGCGAATTGCTGAACCAGATCGGTATCGATTTCGATACCGTCGTTTTTCGCGATGGCATGCGGGCGGATAGTGAAACCGACGAAACGCCGCTGCCCGGTGAGAAACCGGTCGCCTATGTCGAGCGGGTGGCCCGGGCCAAGGCAATCCATGGCCTGAAGATCGTCGAGGAGCGCAAGCTGCCGATGCGTCCGGTGCTGTCAGCCGACACGACGCTGGAATTCAATGGCGAGATTATCGGCAAACCGGTCGATCGGGCAGATGCCGCCGCCATCCTGCGCCGCCTTTCCGGACAAACGCACCGGGTGCTGACCGGCGTTGCGATCAATCATATGGGCCACACCGAATACGTGCTGTCGTCCAGCGAAGTCACTTTTCGCGAGATTGATGATGAAGAGATTCGCCACTACGTGATGAGTGGCGAGCCGATGGACAAGGCTGGCGCCTACGGTATCCAGGGGCGGGCCGGGCTGTTCGTCAAGCATCTGGCCGGCAGTTTTACTGGCGTCATGGGTCTGCCGGTCTGTGAAACGGGCGAATTGCTCAAGCGCCTCGGCTTCAGGCCGCTTTAGTCGCGACGGTGCCAACGTAGCCGGCGGGCAGGGTTAGCGGCTGAGCGCAGCATTCGGCCAAAGACACTTCCAGCGCCGAACTCCACTCTACCAAAGCCAAGCCCTGGCATTTCAGGCGGGCTTCCTGCGCGGTCCACGCTTGAGCGAAACTTGCCATCCGTTCCTGCGGTGCCTGATCGGCGAGTTGTCGGGCAATCGTTGGGCCGAGATAGTCGCTGGCCAGCGCCGGAATATGTGACTCCCAGTCCCGACTGTCCGGCGTTTTTAGCAGGTCGATACCGACCGGGCCGGAAAAGTTGATGGCCAGCAGCGATAGCCCGCTTTCATGGCTGACTGAAATACCGACCTGGCTGTCTGGCCGGGCGAGGCGGATTGCCTGGCCGGGGACGGAGATCAGTTCGACGTTGCCCAATATTTCGCGCAGCACGCGACGGACAAGTTGGCGGGCCGTGTCGCGAATTGGCGTGGGTGGCGTGGCCAGCCCAAAAATCAGCAGATTTTGCGCTTTATCGAACGATGCCGGCCAGCGCAGGACAGCCGGCGGCCTATCCATCATTTCAACGGCTGGCCGGAGCAGCGGGACACCCGCTCCAGCTTGATCCGGCCGGCAGGCTTTCGCCCTTCATGACCAGCGAAAGCGGACCGAGGCGAACGTTGTCACCAACCACGGCACCATACAAAACGGTAGTGCGTGGGCCGATGTAAACCCGCCGGCCGATGCTGACCAGGTCTATCTTCATGACACGATCTTCAAAGAGGTGGGTTTGCGGGCAGGCCAGGCCATTCAGTTCGCTGTAATCGCCGATTTCAACACAATCGAATTCCGTCACGTCGGTGGTGTCGAGATAGACGCCGCGACCGACGCGGCAACCCAGCAGATTGAGTGCCAGCGGGAGCCAGGGCGTGCCGCGCAGGTAGTTCATCAGATTGGGTACTGCCATGCCGACATACAGGCTGGTGATCGCTTCGGAAGTCCACACGAAGGGTGTCCACATCGGCACCGAGTGCTTTTTGTAGCGCCAGATGCACAGCCATTTGAGGGCGGCGACAAAGAGAATGGTGCTCAGGCCGAACAGCACCCCGGCCACCGTCAGCGCGGCAAAAACTTCGCGCCAGCGGCCGGCTTCGGCCAGTGGCATGACGTTCAGGACGACGGTGTAGCCGACGGCAATGACCAGCGCGTGCGGCGAGATGATGCGGAAGGCTTCAACCAGTGCCCGGCCCAGGCGGCGCAGTTTGGAGGGGTGGAAAGTGAGTGCTTCCGGATAGCCGGCCGTCTGTTCACGGGCCGGCAGGTTGATCGGTGGTGACCCGAGCCAGGTGTCGCCGGGCTGCATGCGTTCATTGGCCGGGGCGCGTGACTGGACGCCGATCAGCACATTTTCCGGCAGCACGGTGCCATCCGGGATGTAGGCGCCATTACCGACGAAGCTGCGTCTTGAGATGACGGTTGGCTTCAGGGTTAGCCAGCCGCCATCGACCTCCTCATCGCCCAGCATCACAGCATCGGCGATGAAGGTTTCGTCGCCCAGTGTCAGCAGGTCGGGGACCAGTCCCTGGGCAGTGGAAATTTCGGCGTCACGGCCGACCTTGGCACCGAGCAGGCGATACCAGAAGGGCGCATATACCGTGGCGTAGATGCCATGCAGGATGTTCAGGCTGGATTCCTGAATCTGGTTCACCAACCAGCGGCTGCAATAAACGCGGCTGTGGATCGGCCAACTGCCCGCCTGCAGCCTGGGCATCAGCGTCCAGCGCAAGATGGCCGAGCTGAGGACGGTGCCGACGATCAGCACGGCGGTTCCCGGAAACGCGAGGGCGAAGTACTTGAAAAGCTGAAGCGCGAGCGGAATATTCAGAATTTCCGGGCTTGGGTCGCCGTCCAGCCAGTCCACCAGCATGAAACTGGGAAAGACCGGCATGAAGAAGAGTGCGGCAGTGGCCAGCATGCCCAGCATGTAGAACGCGCCTTCGCGGGCCAGGCGTGTTTCGGAGACATCCGGGCGGGGCGGGAGCGATGCCGGGTCAAACTCGCCAATGTCGCGGGCCGGTGAGCCGAGCCAGATCCTTCCTGCCGGAAGCGCTTGCCCCTCACCCAGGGCAGATTGGCCTTCCAGATGCGCGTAGGCGCCAATTTTGGTGTTGCCTTCGATGACCGCATAGGAGCCGATACAGGCGTTGTCCTCGATGGAGATAGTGCCGAGATGAAGCTGGCCGCGTTCGACCCGGGCATTTTCCAGATTCGCGGCATTGCCGATGCTGACGCCGTCACCAACCTGCAGCAAATCGTGGGCGCGCAAGGTAATGTTGCCGATGATCGCCTCGTTGCCGATCCGCGCACCGAGTGCCCGCAGCCACCAGATATTGAGCGGCGAACTGCTCAGCATGTAGACCGGCGCGCCTTCGATCAGTCGGTTGGCGCACCACCAGCGAAAATAGGTCAGCCCCCACAGCGGGTAGCTACCGGCTTTCAGACGGCCGGCAATCAGCCATTTGCCGACAATGGCGAAGACGAAACTGAGCACGGTGGCGATCAGGAAAACGCCCACCGAGATGGCGACGGCGAGGGTGATCGAGTCGCCGGGGTCGCCGGTGAAAAAGTGATAAGTGAAGAAGGGGGCCAGCCATTGGCCCATGCGCAGGCCGACCAGTGGCGGCAGGACGCAGCCCTGGGCGATGGCGCAGAACCAGCGGCGATGGGCTGGCGGTGGCGTCCATTCCATGGCGCTGGCGTCGATGGCAACTTCGACGGTGGCGCTCAGCGCGTTGGCAATCAGGCCGACGCGACGATGGATATAGATGTCGCGCACCGAGAAACCGGCAAAGCGTGCCTCCTGGCGCAGCGTCGAGGCGAGACGGGCGGCGAACAGCGAATGACCGCCAAGATCGGCAAAGAAGTCGGCTTCACGCTTGATGGCCTGGCCCGGGAAGAGGCGGGCGAGGGCGGCGAAGAGAATTTCCTCGGCCGGGTTTTCCGGTGTGTCCGAGTCGCCGGGGGCGCCGGCAGGCAGTTCCAGCGGCCGGGCACGTAGGGCCTTGCGGTCGATCTTGCCCGAGGTCAGGCGCGGCATTTCGTCCAGCATTTCGACATGCGACGGCACCATGTAGGGCGGCAAGCTGGTGGCCAGCGTGGCACGCAGCGCGGCGCCAGTGGTTGCTTCGGCGTCGTCGACGATCAGGTAGGCAACCAGTCGCTCGATGCCTTCGTCCTGACGCAGGATGACAGCGGCGGTGCCGACCCCGGGCTGACGGGTCAAGGCGGCCTCGATCTCGCCCAGTTCAACGCGGAAGCCACGAATCTTGACCTGATCGTCGGTACGGCCCAGGCAGTGGATTTGTCCGGCTTCATCGATGCGGGCGAGGTCGCCGGTGCGGTACAGGCGGCCTTCATGTTCATTGGTGGCCCACGGATTGGCGAGGAATTTCTCTGCCGTCAGATCCGGCCGACCGAGGTAGCCGGCGGCCACGCCGGGGCCGGTGATGCAGAGTTCGCCGGTTTCGCCTTGCGGCAGCAGGCGCAGGCCGTTTTCGACGGCGGCGTCGATGACCAACAGGCCGTAGTTGGGTAGCGGCCGGCCGATGGTGACCGGCTGGCCGGGATGCAGTTCAGCCAAGCTGGCCGACACCGTCGCTTCGGTTGGGCCATAGGTGTTGAATACCTGGCGGCCCGGGCGGGCCCAGCGCTCGACGATGGCTTGCGGACAAGCTTCGCCGCCCAGGTTGATCAGGCGCAGGCCGGGCACATCGCAGTTGAACAGCGCGAGCAGCGTCGGCACGGCATGCAGGACGCTGATCCGGTTGTCGATCAGCGCGATGGGCAGGGCTTCTGGATCGGTCGCCACCTCCTTGGGGGCGATCCACAGCGTGGCGCCGACCAGGTAGCTGATCCAGATTTCCTCGAAGGACATGTCGAAAGCGACCGAGAACCCCTGATAAACACGGTCGTGCTCGCGGATGCCGAGAATGGCATTTTCACTGCGCAGGAAATGGCAGATGGCGCCCTGGTTGATCAGGATGCCCTTGGGCTTACCGGTTGAACCGGAGGTGTAGATGACATAGGCCGGGTCGCTTGGGCGGGCGTCATGGCGATGATTGAGCGGGCCGGGATGGGCCGCTTGCATATCGTCGGCCAGCCAGCAGCGGCGGCCGAGATCGGCGATGTCGACAGTCGTGATGAGGCCGGCACTTTCGGCATCATCGAGGCAGACTTTGATGCGGTCAATCGGCGTATCGGCGTCAAAAGGCAGCCAGGCAGCACCGGTCTTGGCAATGCCGAGTTGCATGATGAGCAGGTCGATGCCACGCGGCAGCCAGAGGCCGACGATTTGTCCGGGGCGCACGCCATCCGCGATCAGGCGCGAGGCAACACGGTCGGCCGCAGCATTCAACTCGCCGTAACTGAGCTCGTGCTCTGCGAAAATCAGTGCGATATTTTCCGGTGTTCGCGCTGCCGTGGCCTCGAAAAGGTCAGCCAGGATTTCCTGGCGAATCAGTGCAGGGGATTCCGGGCCGCACAGGCGGCTGGTCGGGCAGGACGGGGGGCTGGTTTCGAGCATGCCGAATTGTGCCAAATCCCGCGAAAAATGGGGTGTTTAGGCGCCCTTTCAGGCAAAGATTTGTGCGCTGGCGTGGCGAATGATGGCCTTTGCCGCCTGGATAATGCCGTCCGCTGCCGGAACGGCGGATGGCTTTGGGGGCAGAACGTCTTTAATGACATTGGCAAGGCTCCCGCGTTCCAGTGCTTCCGCGTTGATCTCAAGGCAACGGGCGTTGCTGGTCAGCCATTCGATCAGGCAATCCTGCTCCGGCCAGTCTTCGCGCCGCTGGTAGATGACCGGCGTGCCGTTGCAGGCGGCTTCGGTAAAGGTGCCGTAGCCGGGCTTGGTGATAATCGCATCGACGGAGCACAGCAGATCGGTGAAGCTGAGGCCAAAGGATTCGTTGGCAATGGCATCGGGATGCTGGCAGTTCCAATTGGCGGGAGTCAACCAGCGCACGCCAGGCAGCCGGGGCCAGTTTTCTACTGGCAGGCGGTGGGCGATGCCGCCCATGGCGATCAGAATGGCTTTGTCGCCATTCAGGCCAAGATCGTGTTGGGTACCAAGGGCAGCGATCGGGCCGACCGGCTGGAGATTGCCCAGCGCACCCATCGCCATGCCCGGCGTGACCCGTAGAAAGGCCTGTGCCGAGCGGTAGGCAGCGAGGATTTCTGAGTGAATGGGCCGGGCCCAGGTCTGGTCGCCGAAGAAGTGATCAAACAGGTCCGCCCAGTTCAGTGAGCACAGGCTGATGGCTGGAATGCCTGCCGCCGCCGCGCCGGCCAGTGGCAGGTAGCTGACGTTGGTGAGCACCAGGTCAGGCTTGAGGCCGGCCAGAAAGCGGGCTTCCTGGGTGATGCGGCTTGCCCAGTTGCCGTGCGCCAGGCGATAGGCGGAAGCGCTGGCCGCCAGATCAACGCGGGTGGCATCGATCATGGCATAGCCAAAATCGCTGGCTTCGGCGATCAGCGTATAGGGTGGCTTGATCCGCTGCTGCAGTTTGGCTGGAGGCAGCGCGCTTCTGATGGTCAGCCGGAAATTCGGAGCGATTTCCGCCAGGGCGTTGAGCACCGGCGCCGTGATGGCGAGGTGCCCGAAGCCGTGGCTGGAAATGTCGACGAATAGATGCATCGGCCGGATTTCTTGGGAAGGCTGATCTCAGCGGTTCTTGAATACGGGCTTGCGCTTCTCGACAAAGGCAGCCATGCCTTCCTTCTGGTCCTCGAGGGCGAAGGCCGAATGGAAGACGCGGCGCTCAAAGAGCAGGCCTTCGTTCAGCGAGGATTCATAGGCGCGATTGACCGATTCCTTGATCATCATGACCACCGGCAGCGAATAGCCGGCAATGGTCTGGGCGGCCTTCAGGGTTTCGTCGAGCAGTTGCTCGGCCGGGATGATGCGGGCGAGCAGGCCAGCCTTCTCGGCTTCGGCCGCATCCATCATGCGGGCGGTCAGGCACATGTCCATGGCCTTGGCCTTGCCGACGGCGCGGGGCAATCTCTGGGTGCCACCTGCCCCGGGCATGGTGCCGAGGCGGATCTCCGGCTGGCCGAACTTGGCGGTGTCGGCAGCGAAGATCATGTCGCACATCATGGCCATTTCACAGCCACCGCCGAGAGCGAAACCGGACACTGCGGCAATCACCGGCTTGCGGGTGGTCTTGATGCGTTCCCAGTTGCGGGTGATGAAGTCGGTCTTGTAGGCGTGCATGTAGTCGAAATCCTTCATGAAGCCGATATCGGCGCCAGCGGCGAAGGCTTTCTCATTGCCGGTGATGACGATGCAGCCGATGGCCTCGTCGGCTTCATAAACGTCGATGGCGGCACCGATGCCGTCGACGACGTCGTTGTTCAGCGCGTTCATCGCTTCCGGACGGTTGATGCGGATCAGGCCAACCTTGCCGATCACTTCGGTGAGGACTACTTGGGTCATGCTGGCTCTCCTTGTCTGTGGGATTTTATGGGTGGCGACAAACCACGATATTAGCAGCAGCTAAATCCCGGTTTGTCCGCCTGACGACAGTCTTGGCCGCCGCTATGCTGTTAACCTGTACGTTGAACACCATAAAACGGAGACCACATGACCTACGCGATCGAAGCGAAGCCGCTCTGGCAACCCAATCCGCAAACCGTGGACAAGACTCGCATGGCGCAATTCATGCGCTCGGAAGGCTACGAAAGCTATGCCGACCTGTGGCAGTGGTCGATTGATATGCCGGAAGTCTTTTGGTCTTCGCTGTGGAACTACTGTGGCGTGGTCGGTGAGAAAGGCACGAAAATCCTCGTCGACCGAGACCGGATGCCGGGGGCTCGCTGGTTTCCTGAGGCGCGCCTGAATTACGCCGAGAACCTGCTGCAGCAACGCGATGCCGGTGAGGCACTGGTCTTCTGGGGCGAAGACAAGGTCAAGCGGCGGATGAGCCGCGGCGAACTGTATGCCGAAGTGGCCCGCTTCCAGCAATTCCTGATTGCGGCCGGGGTGGGCGAAGGCGATCGGGTGGCGGGTTATCTGCCCAATCTGCCGGAAACCTTGGTCGCCATGCTGGCTGCAACGTCGCTCGGTGCCATCTGGTCTTCCGCTTCGCCGGACTTCGGCGTACAGGGCGTGCTCGACCGTTTCGGCCAGATCGAGCCCAAGGTGCTGATCTGTGTCGATGGCTACTGGTACAACGGCAAACCGGTGGATTGCCTGGAGAAGAATGCCGAGGTGGTGAGCAAAATGCCATCGCTACTCAAGGCGGTGGTGGTTCCCTACCTGAACGCTAGGCCGGCGCTTGGCAACATTTCCAACGCGGTTGGCTGGAACGATATTCTGCCTGCCGAGGGCAAGGAAGTCGTTTTCAATCGCGTTGCTTTCGACCACCCGCTGTTCATCATGTTCTCCTCGGGGACGACCGGCGTACCGAAGTGCATCGTCCATTGCCACGGTGGCGTGCTGTTGCAGCACCTGAAAGAGCATCAGCTGCACAGCGATGTCCGGCCGGGCGACCGGCTGTTCTACTTCACCACCTGCGGCTGGATGATGTGGAACTGGCTGGTGTCCGGTCTGGCCTGTGGCGCGACGCTGTTGCTTTACGACGGCTCGCCATTTGCCGCGAAGGGCACGGTGTTGTTCGACTATGCGGCCACTGAAAAGATGACCCACTTCGGCACCTCGGCCAAATTCATCGATGCCGCTGCCAAGCTCGGTCTGACGCCGGGCAAGACGCACGACCTGACGGCCTTGCGCGCCATGTTTTCGACAGGTAGCCCCCTGTCGCCGGAAGGCTTTGACTGGGTTTATCGCGAAATCAAGCAGGACATCCTGCTCGCCTCAATATCCGGTGGTACCGATATCGTTTCCTGCTTTGTGCTGGGCAATCCCGTGCTGCCGGTTTATCGCGGCGAAATCCAGTGTCGCGGTCTGGGCATGGCGGTCGATGTCTTCGACGATGCCGGTCAACCGGTGCGCGGCGAAAAGGGTGAACTGGTTTGTACCAAGCCTTTCCCGGTGATGCCGGTCGGTTTCTGGAACGATCCGGCGGGGGAGAAGTACAAGGCAGCTTATTTCGAGCGCTTCGACAACATCTGGTGCCATGGCGATTTTTCGGAACTGACTGCCCACGACGGCATGATCATCTATGGCCGCTCTGATGCCACGTTGAATCCCGGCGGCGTGCGGATCGGTACGGCGGAAATCTACCGCCAGGTCGAGCAGCTGCCGGAAGTCCTGGAGTCATTGGTCATCGGCCAGGAGTGGCCCCCCGGTCGAAATGACGACGTGCGCGTCGTGCTCTTTGTCAGGCTACGGGAAGGTGATGTGCTGGATGCTTCACTGGTCGACCGCATCAAGCGGCAGATCAGGGATAACACCACGCCGCGCCACGTACCGGCCAAGGTGGTTCAGGTGCAGGACATTCCGCGCACCAAGTCGGGCAAGATCGTCGAACTCGCGGTGCGCAACGTGGTGAGCGAGCAGCCGGTCAAGAATGTCGAGGCATTGGCTAACCCCGAGGCGCTGGAATTCTTTCGGGGGCGCCCGGAACTTGCGGACTAGGGCCAGCCTTTGGGTCTGCGGTACTAGGTGCGGCGTGGCAGCAGGGTGCCGATGACAGGCACCTTGCGGGCAATCTCAAGGGTATTGCCAAGCAGCCAGCCAAGGGCACTGGTGATGCGTCGGCTGGCTTCCGGGCTTTCGATCCAGCGATAGAACAAGGTCGCTGCGGCAATGCTGGTTGCCCAGGCCAGTACCAGCGCGATCATGGCCGACAGGGTTGAATCCAGATTGAACCGGGCATACAGGCTGTTGGCAATCAGCAAGACCGGAAAATGCACCAGGAAAATCGAGTAGGAAATCTGGCCGAGGAAGGCCAAAGGTTTAGCGTTCGGCCATTGCGCCAGCAGGCCGGTGCGGCGGCCGAAACCAAGCAACAGGGCGACCGATAGGGCCAGTGCGATGCGCAGGCGGAAGTCGACGATCAGTGCAGCCACCGCGATGGTCAGCATGACACCCAGCCAGGCCGACATCTGCTTGCGGTCGGAGGCCCACCAGGCGGCAGCGCCGAGGCCATAGGAGCCGAAGAAGTAAATCGCCCAGTTATCCCAGCTGGCATCACGGTTGAACCAGAATAGCGAGGCCGTGGCTACGGCCAGGACCAGCGCCGGTGCAATCAGGCGCGCCCGGCCAGACCAGAGCAGGATGGCCATCAGCGCGAAGAGCTGAAAATCGATGGCGATGTACCAGACACCAGCGGACAGTGCGTCGAAACCCAGCAGGCTATGGACCAGGAAGGCATGGGCCAGCCACTGCGAGAAGGTGGCGCGGGCCGGAATGGCCTCGTCATCCAGCCACTGGTTGGCGATGGCGGCGGCGATAATTGCCAGGCCAATGGCGGCCAGATAAGGCACGACCAGCCGCAGATAGCGTTTCCAGATCAGCGGCAAGGGCGAAATGCCGAGTGCCTGCCCTTCGGACGACAGGCCGCGCGCCGCGAGGAAGCCGGCAATGACCAGGAAAACCTGAACGGCCATGCGGCCATATTCAAAAAACCAGCCAAAAATCCCCGGGAATGCCTCGCGCGCAGCCTCAGCCAGCGGTCCATAGGATGAAAAGTGATTCATCAGGACGAGCAGTGCCGCAACCGCCTTCAAGGCGTCGATTAGCGGCATGCGGGAGGCGTTTTGGCTCATGACTTGAATGTTACACGTTTTGCTGCGGTGCACAAAGATGATTTGTTGTTGATTTATATGGCGTTTGTTAGACAAAACGCGCGACAAAGGAATTGGTGTACATGGCCGGCAAATTAATCCAGACCCGGTGGCCGCTGCCGGGGGCGACAGTGACGGGCTGGCCGGCCTTGTCTTCCATGCGGTCCAGCGACAAAACATAGTTGCCGGAGGGGTGGACGCATTCCAGGCGGTCGCCCACCGAGAAGCGGTTCTTGACCTCGATTTCCATCAGGCCGCGCGCCGTATCGAAACCTACGGCATCGCCGACGTACAGGCTGCGGTCCGACTCGGAACTGCCGCGCAGGTAGTTCTGATAATCGGCATCGTGGTGGCGCTGCAGGAAGCCGTCGGTATAGCCACGGTTAGCCAGGCCTTCCAGTTCGCGCAACAGGGCCGGGTCGAGCGGTTTTCCGGCGACGGCATCGTCGATGGCCTGGCGGTAGGCCTGGCTGGTCCGGGCAACGTAGTAGGGGCTCTTGGTGCGGCCTTCGATCTTCAGGGAGTCAACACCGATCTCGACCAGTCGATGCACGTGTTCGATGGCGCGCAGGTCCTTGGAGTTCAGGATGTAGGTGCCGTGCTCGTCTTCTTCGATCGGCATCAACTCGCCGGGCCGCATCTTCTCCTCGATCAGGATTTCCTGCTCCTGCCGGATCATTTGCGCCGGTTGCCCGTCGGAGGTGCTGACCTTGTAATCCCAGCGGCAGGAGTTGGTGCAGGTGCCCTGGTTCGGGTCGCGGTGATTGAAGTAGCCGGACAGCAGGCAACGGCCGGAATAGGCGATGCACAGCGCGCCATGAACGAAGACTTCGAGTTCGATATCCGGGCAGCGCTGGCGGATTTCGGCGACTTCATCAAGCGACAGTTCGCGCGACAGGATGATGCGCTGGACGCCCATCTTCTGCCAGAAACGCACCGAAGCCCAGTTGACCGTGTTGGCCTGCACCGACAGATGGATGACCTGTTCCGGCCAGGTTTCGCGCACCATGTCGATCAGGCCCGGGTCGGACATGATCAGGGCGTCCGGCTTCAGGGCGATGACCGGCGCCATGTCGGCTAGATAGGTGGTCAGCTTGGCGTTGTGCGGAATGATGTTGCTGACGACGAAAAACTGCTTGCCGCGGGCATGCGCTTCGTCGATGCCTTCGCCCAGTTTCTCCATGCTGCCGAACTCGTTGTTGCGGACGCGCAGGCTGTAGCGTGGTTGACCGGCATAGATCGCATCGGCGCCAAAATCGAAGGCGGTGCGCATCATGTCGAGCGAGCCGGCAGGCGCGAGGAGTTCGGGAGCTTTGGGCATAGTAGAATGCAGCAAAACCGTGCATTCTACGCCCCATGACCGAAGAGATACTGATCAATTTCACGCCGCAGGAGACTCGCGTTGCTGTCATGCAACAAGGGGTCGTCCAGGAACTGCACATCGAACGCACGGCGAGCCGCGGGCTGGTCGGTAACGTCTATCTCGGGCGTGTCGTCCGTATCCTGCCTGGCATGCAGTCGGCATTCATCGACGTCGGACTGGATCGCACCGCCTTCCTGCACGTCGCCGATATCTGGCAGCCGCGCGAAACGGCCACCGAACGGCCAATCGAGAAGATTCTGCACGACGGGCAAAGCATTCTCGTCCAGGTCGTCAAGGATCCGATCGGCACCAAGGGCGCCCGGCTGTCGACGCAGGTGTCCATCGCCGGCCGCATGCTGGTTTATTTGCCGCAGGAAAAACATATCGGCATCTCGCAGCGCATCGAGTCCGAGGCTGAGCGCGAAGTGCTGCGCGAAAAGATCACCCGGCTGGTGCCCAGTGACGAACCGGGCGGTTTCATCGTCCGGACCATGGCGGAGAGCGCCAGCGACGAAGAATTCGCCACCGACATCGCCTATCTGCGCAAGACCTGGGCCGATATCCGCGACAAGGCCCGGACCTCAGGGCCGCCGACCCTGCTCTATCAGGAACTCTCGCTCGGGCAGCGGGTGTTGCGCGATTTCGTCAATCCGGAAACCACGCGCATTTTCATCGACTCGCGGGAGAATTTCCAGAAGCTGACCGGTTTTGCCGAGGAATACACGCCGGCCGTCCTGCCGCTGCTTGAGCACTACACCGGCCAGCGTCCCTTGTTCGATCTGCATGGCGTCGAGGAGGAAATCCAGAAAGCACTGGCTCGTCGTGTCGATCTGAAATCCGGTGGCTACCTGATCATCGACCAGACCGAGGCAATGACGACCATCGACGTCAACACCGGTGGCTTCGTCGGTGTGCGCAATTTTGACGACACCATCTTCAAGACCAACCTCGAGGCGGCAGTCACCATTGCCCGCCAGCTGCGCCTGCGGAACCTGGGCGGCATCATCATTGTCGACTTCATCGACATGGAGAACGAGGAGCACAAAAAGGCCGTGTTGGACGAATTCAACCGGGCGCTGGCACATGACCATACGCGACTGACGGTTAACGGCTTTACTCAGCTGGGCTTGGTCGAGATGACCCGCAAGCGCACTCGCGAGTCACTGGCTCACGTGCTATGCCACCCCTGTCCAACCTGCACTGGGCGCGGCGAAGTCAAGACGGCCCGCACCGTGGCCTACGAAATCCTCCGTGAGCTGCTGCGTGAAGCGCGCCAGTTCAACGCCCGTGAATACCGCATCCTGGCCGGTCCTGATGTCGTCGATCTGTTTCTCGACGAAGAGTCACAGGCGCTGGCCATGCTTTCCGACTTCATCGGCAAATCTGTTTCATTACAATCCGAACCCAGCTATTCACCAGAGCAGTACGACATTGTCCTGATGTAATGCCCACCGAGGAGATCCATCATGAAAACCGAACCCGAGTTCGACAGTCTTGTTCCGCCGCAGACCTTTGATCGCCGCAGCTTTCTGGTGACTAGTCTGGGGGCGGGTTTCGCCCTCGCCACGCAGCCGGTCATGGCGCAAACCGCGATCAAGACCGACGAAGTCGGTTTGATTGCCGGCGAAATCAAGGTTCCGGTCAAGGATGGCGAGATGGTCGCCTACCGCGCTGTGCCGGGTGGTTTGACCAAGCCGCCTGTGGTGTTGGTGGTGTCCGAGATTTTTGGTGCCCACGAATACATCCGCGATACCTGTCGCCGCCTCGCCAAGCTTGGCTATTGCGCTATCGGTCCTGACCTCTTCGCTCGCCAGGGCGACCCCCGGCAGATCGCCAGCATCCCCGAAATTCTCGAAAAAATCACTAGCAAGACACCGGATGCCCAGGTGTTGAGCGACCTCGATGCCTGCGTGGCATGGTCCGCTGGGAAGGGGGCGGATACGAACCGTTTGGCGGTCACCGGTTTCTGCTGGGGCGGTCGTATCGCCTGGTTGTACAGTGCCCACAACCCGAGCGTCAAAGCGGGCGTGGCCTGGTACGGAAAACTGGTTGGTCCCGCCAACGAGATCACACCAAAACACCCGACCGATTTGGTGGAGCAGCTAAAGGCCCCGGTGCTTGGTCTCTATGGCGGTCTGGACGCCGGTATTCCGCTGGAAACCGTCGAAGCCATGGAAAAGGCCTTGCAGCAAGGCAGTACAGCGGCCAAGGCGTCGGAAATCCACGTTTACGACAATGCGCCGCACGCCTTCCACGCCGACTATCGCCCCAGCTATCGCAAGGAAGAGGCCGAGGATGGTTGGAAACGCATGCTGGCCTGGTTCCGCAAAAACGGTGTCTGAAAACCGATTTCGCGCCTGCAAGGGCGTGCCTTCGTGCTAACCTTCGCGCCTTAACCAGATCCTGCTACATCATGACGACTACCGAAGCCATTACCGAAAAGCCGATTGACGCGCGAGCCCTGCTCAAGGACTTGCAGACGCAATTCGATGTATTCCGCAATTTCAGCCCGCTGGCCATCGGCATCGATAAACAGGTCTTCGCCCAGTTGCCTGAGGTCAGCAAGAAGGCATTACGTCTGGCCATGCGTAGCCACACCATTTCAACGCGCTATCTGAAGGAAATGGAAAAAGGCACGGTACGCTTGAATCTCGATGGCACGCCAGCCGGTGAAGTCACCGATGAAAACCGGCAGCATGCGGCTGAACTGTTGCGTGAGCGCTTCAAGAAACAGGCTGAGCAGCGCAAGGCCGCTGAGGCGGAAGCCAAGGCAGAGCAGCGCCGGGTTGAAAAGCTGAATCAACTGGCTGAGAAGTTCGGACGCAAATAAGCTTCGAACAGGCTGTAATGAAAAAGGCCAGTCGATTGACTGGCCTTTTTGCTGGAATCCGGTGGTTGCGGGGGCAGGACTTGAACCTGCGACCTTCGGGTTATGAGCCCGACGAGCTGCCAACTGCTCCACCCCGCGTCCGATCAGGCGATTTCACCTGAGATTTGCTACAACAACTCTTGAAACAAAAAACCTCGACGCTAGGCCGAGGCTCAGTGTTTTGGTAATTCTGGTGGGGCGCGACAGATTCGAACTGTCGACCTACGGATTAAGAGTCCGCTGCTCTACCAACTGAGCTAGCGCCCCACATTCCCCGAAAATGACTGGTGGGTCGGCCGAGATTCGAACTCGGGACCAACGGATTAAAAGTCCGCTGCTCTACCGACTGAGCTACCGACCCGACTTAAAGGGAGCGCGCATTATATAGAGACAGCTCAGGAGCGTCAACGAACAGAAGTGATTTGACAATATATCTTGTTCGGAGGAGTGCCACCGTCGATCAAGTCCACGAAAGCAGGCTTGATCGACGATGGAGAGAGGCAGATTTAGCCCAGCCGGCGGCAGATTTCCGTGGTTAGCGCGCTCTGATTCATGGCATAGAAATGCAGACCGGGGGCCCCGCCTTTGAGCAGGCGTTCGCACAGTTCAGTGACGACATCGAGGCCGAAGGCGCGAATGGAGTCGGCATCGTCGCCGAAACTCTCAAATTTCTTGCGCATCCAGCGCGGAATGTCGGCGCCGCAGGCATCCGAGAAGCGGGCCAGTTTGGTGAAGCCAGCGATCGGCATGATGCCGGGGATGATGGGTACATCGACGCCGAGGGCCTTGGCTTCATCAACAAAGTGGAAGTAGGCATCGGCGTTGTAGAAGTACTGGGTGATGGCCGAATTCGCGCCAGCCTTGACCTTGCGGGCGAAAGCTTCGAGGTCGTCCTTTGGACTACGGGCCTGCGGATGCCATTCCGGGTAGGCGGCCACTTCGATGCTGAACCAGTCGCCGGTTTCGGCCCGGATGAATTCGACCAGTTCGTTGGCGTAGCGGAATTCGCCGGTCTCGGCCATGCCGGAAGGCAGATCGCCGCGCAGGGCGACGGTGCGTTTGATGCCGGCGGACTTGTATTCGGCGAGGATTTCGCGGATCGACTCACGGGTCGATCCGATACATGACAGGTGTGGTGCGGCGTCGAAGCCTTCGGCCGCGATTTCCTTGACCACGGCGAAGGTGCGTTCGCGGGTCGAGCCACCGGCACCGTAAGTGACAGAGAAGAAGTGCGGATTCAACTTGGCCAGTTCGGCCCGGACGGTACGCAGCTTTTCGATGCCTTCCGGTGTTTGGGGCGGGAAAAACTCGATGGAGATTTCAGGTTTCATTTGTTCAACCAGATGAAGAATTCGCGGTTGCCATCACCGCCGGTAATCGGACTATCCAGCCAGGCGCGGACTTTTAGGCCAAGGCTTGCGGCGCAGGTTCGAAACTTTGTCTCTACGTCCTTGTAAAGCGCAATGTCACGCACAATCCCACCCTTGCCAATGTTGTCGGGGCCGACCTCGAACTGAGGTTTGACGAGCAGCAGCAGGTCGCCGTGTTCTGCGAGTAACGCAGGCAATTGCGGCAGAACCAGGGTCATGGAGATGAAGGAAACGTCGCCAACGATCAGCTCGAAACCGCTTTCGGGGAAAGCCTTGTCGAGATCGGCAGCCGTCAGGGCGCGGCAGTTAACGCCTTCGATGGCTGTGACCGCAGAGTCATGACGCAATTGCGAGTGCAGTTGGCCGTGGCCGACATCGACGCCAACGACGTGTTTGGCACCGGCCTGCAGCAGGCAGTCGGTGAAACCGCCCGTTGATTGGCCGACATCAAGGCAGACCTTGCCTGCGACCGTGAGGCCGGTTTCAGATAAAGCGCCGGCCAGCTTGTTGCCGCCGCGCGAGACGTAATGAGCCTCGGGGTCGGCTGTGACGCTCAGCGGTGTATCTTCGGGTAATTCCAGCGCAGGCTTGCTGATTGCGCCACCTGCCCAGCTGACGCGTCCTGATTTGATCATCCATTGCGCCGCGGTGCGGGAGGGGGCCAGTTTCTGGGCGACGAGCAGGGCATCCGCCCGCAACATCCCGGCCGGCCGTTCGTGGGCTGGCTGAGGGGTTGGGCGCGGCTTTTTTTGCCGCGCGTGGAAGGAGTTCATGCTCATCGTGGAAGCCTAGCTTTTGCGCAGGAAGATCGCACTCAATGCCCAGGAAATCAGGCTGTAGCCAATCGAACCGAATAGCGCCGACCAGAATCCAGCGACCTGAAAGCCGTCAACCAGGTTGCCGGCCAGCATGAACAGCAGGGCATTGATCACGAAAATGAACAGACCCAGCGTCAGCAGTGTGACCGGCAGCGTGAGCAGGATCAGCAGCGGCTTGAGCAGCGTGTTGATCAGGCCCAGCACAACGGCGACCAGCAGGGCAGTGCCAAACCCAGCTATCTGGATCGACGGAACAACATAGGGTAGCGCCAGCAGGGCCAGCGCATTGACGATCCAGACAGCGAGCAGGTTCAGCATGGCGGTTGCTTAGTAGCGGTAGTGGTCGGCCTTGTACGGGCCTTCCTTCGGCACGCTGATGTAGGCAGCTTGCTCGTCGGTTAGCTCGGACAATTGGGCATTCAGCGTCTTCAGTTGCAGACGGGCGACCTTTTCATCCAAGTGCTTGGGCAGCGTGTAAACGCCGATCGGGTACTTGTTGGAACCCTTGACCGCTTCCGTCCACAGCTCGATCTGGGCGATGGTCTGATTCGCGAAGGACGAGGACATCACGTAGGACGGATGGCCCGTGCCGCAGCCGAGGTTTACCAGGCGGCCCTTGGCGAGCAGGATGATGCGCTTGCCGTCCGGGAAGATGACGTGATCGACTTGCGGCTTGATCTCTTCCCACTGGTACTTCTCGATCGAGGCGACGTCGATTTCGTTGTCGAAGTGACCGATGTTGCAGACGATGGCGTTGTTCTTCATCGCAGCCATGTGGTCATGGGTGATGACGTGGAAGTTGCCGGTCGTGGTGACGAAGATGTCGGCCTTGTCGGCGGCGTATTCCATGGTCACAACACGGTAGCCTTCCATCGCGGCCTGTAGCGCGCAGATCGGGTCGATTTCGGTAACCCAGACTTGAGCAGAGAGGGCGCGCATGGCCTGAGCCGAGCCCTTGCCCACATCGCCGTAACCGGCGATGACGGCAACCTTGCCGGCAATCATCACGTCGGTGGCACGCTTGATGCCGTCGACCAGCGATTCGCGGCAGCCGTAGAGGTTGTCGAACTTGGACTTGGTGACCGAATCATTGACGTTGATGCCCGGGAACTTGAGTTCGCCGCGCTGATGCATCTGGTACAGGCGATGGACGCCGGTCGTGGTTTCCTCGGTGACACCCTTGATCTGGGCCAGGCGCACGGAGTACCAGGTCGGATCGACGGCCAGCTTGGCCTTGATGGCGGCGAAGAGGATGGTTTCTTCTTCGGAGCCCGGCTTGGCCAGCAGGGAGATGTCCTTCTCGGCACGGGCGCCGAGGTGCAGCAGCAGGGTGGCGTCGCCGCCGTCGTCGAGGATCATGTTCGAGTAGCCGCCGTCGGCCCATTCGAAGATGCGATGGGTGTAATCCCAGTAATCGACCAGGGTTTCGCCCTTGACGGCGAAGACCGGGATGTTCTGCGCGGCAATCGCGGCGGCAGCGTGGTCCTGGGTCGAGAAAATGTTGCACGAGGCCCAGCGGACTTCGGCGCCGAGCGCGGTCAGCGTCTCGATCAGCACGGCGGTCTGGATGGTCATGTGCAGCGAACCGGTGATACGGGCACCCTTGAGCGGCTGGGTCTTCGCGAATTCTTCGCGAATGGCCATCAGGCCCGGCATTTCGGTTTCGGCAATGAGGATTTCCTTGCGACCCCAGTCGGCAAGGTTCAAGTCGGCAATAACGTAATCTTTGAATTCAGCCACAGTAAGCTCCTAAATAACTGTGACGGGGAGGGGAATAACGGCGTTGTTGCTCACCGGCGGCCCCCCGCGCCCGGCAGGGTTGATCAGTGAGCGCCGTTTTAAACCGAGCCTGGGAGAATTCTCCTGCAGCGCCCCTCGGTAGGTGACGGATTATAAATGCGTTTTCAAGCCTTGTCGCCAGCCCAGTAGCGGTCGACATCCTTGATGCCCCACTTGGTGGCATCTTCGCGGCCGGCGATTTTCTCCGGACTGCGGGCGAGATCAATGGTTTCCGGGCGGATGTAGGCTTGCGATTTGGTCGAGAAAAAGACTTTGACCTTGGGTTTGAGCAGCGATTGCTCGCCTTGTTCGATGACCACGCCGAGCTTGCCAGACTCCAGGCGAACGAAGGAGCCGATCGGGTAGATGCCCAGGCTCTTGACGAAGGCCTGGAAGACGGATGGGTCGAAATGCCCCTTCCATTCCGCCATCCGCTTGATCGACTCAGCCGGATCCCAGCCAGCCTTGTAGGGACGGTTGGAGGTGACCGCGTCGTAGACGTCGCAGACAGCCCCCATCTTGGCGAACAGACTCATCGTGTCGCTGTTCAGTCCTTTCGGGTAGCCGCTGCCATCGATTTTTTCATGATGGTGCAGGCAGACATCCTTGGTCATTTCGCTGATGCCGTTGCCTTCGAGCAGCAACTTGTAGCCCGCTTCAGGGTGGGTTTTGACCAAGTCGAATTCCTCGTCGGTCAGCTTGCCAGGCTTGTTCAGCACTTCAAGCGGAATCATCGCCTTGCCCAGGTCGTGCAGCAGTCCGGCCATGCCGGCATCACGGACCTGTCGATCATCGAGGCCAAGCTGGCGGGCGAGGGCGATCATCAGGGCGCAGACGGCCACCGAATGCATGAAGGTGTAGTCGTCAGCCGTCTTCAGGCGGGCCAGGCTGATCAGGGCACCCGGATTGCGCATTACGGAGTTGGAAATTTCCTCGACCAGTGGCGCGGCGGCTTCGGCCTCGATGGCTCTTCCCATGCGCGCTTCCTGAAACATCGAAACGACGGCTTCCTTGCCTTTGGCGCAAATCTTGGCGGCGCGTTTGACTTCGTCGTTGAACGAAGCCTTTTCCTGCACAACGGGAGGTGGTTCGGGAATTTCCTCTGCGGTGACGATTTCTGTCGTACCGGTAAGCTCATCTGGTTCTAGGTCGCTACCTTTGGAAGCGTCGATCCAGACTTCCCTGATCGAGCTTTCCTTGATCAGGCACAGATCGTTTGGGTCGGTCAGGACGAACTTGGTCCGCCAGAACGGATGATCCAGCCAGGCGCCACTGAAAGCCTGCAGGTGCATGCCGAGCGTCAGTTTTTCGATCGGAATCTTCTTCAACATATTTCGCAATTCTAACAAAAAGGGGGCTGTGCGCCCCCTTGTTTAATGCGAAGAAATGTAGGGCTTACAGGCCGGCATCGCTCTTCAGCAGGTTGGCACGGTCGGTCGCTTCCCAGGTGAATTCCGGCTCGTCGCGACCGAAATGGCCGTAGGCGGCGGTCTTCTGGTAGATCGGACGGAGCAGGTCGAGCATGTTGACGATGCCCTTCGGTCGCAGGTCGAAGTGCTTGCGAACGAGCGCGGTCAGGGTTTCGTTGCTGACCTTGCCGGTGCCGTAGGTCTCGACCATGATCGAGGTTGGCTCAGCGACGCCGATGGCGTAGGAAACTTGGACCAGGCAGCGTGAGGCCAGACCGGCGGCGACGATGTTCTTGGCGACATAACGGGTGGCGTAGGCCGCCGAGCGGTCGACCTTGGAGGGATCCTTGCCGGAGAAGGCGCCGCCGCCGTGCGGTGCGGCACCGCCGTAGGTGTCGACGATGATCTTGCGGCCGGTCAGGCCACAGTCGCCCTGCGGGCCGCCGACGACGAAGCGGCCGGTCGGGTTGACCAGGTACTTGATGTCGCCCTTGATCAGTTCCTTGGGCAGCACCGGCTTGATGATCTGCTCGATGGTGGCTTCGCGCAGGTCTTCCAGGCTGATGTCCGGCGAGTGCTGGGTGGACAGCACGACGGTGTCGATCGAGTGCGGCTTGCCATCGACGTAGCGGATGGTGACCTGCGACTTGGCGTCCGGGCGGGCCCACGGCAGACGGCCGTCCTTGCGCAGCATGGCCTGGCGCTCGACCATACGGTGCGACAGGTAGATTGGCAGCGGCATCAGCGACGGGGTTTCATCGCAGGCGTAGCCGAACATCAGGCCCTGGTCGCCGGCGCCCTGGCCGAGGTTGTCGTCATAGGCGGCATTGACGCCCTGGGCGATGTCCGGGCTCTGCTTGTCGTAGGCGACGAGCACGGCGCAGCCCTTGTAGTCGATGCCGTATTCGGTGTTGTCGTAGCCGATGCGCTTGATGGTGTCGCGGGCGACCTGGATGTAATCGACGTTGGCGTTGGTGGTGATTTCACCGGCCAGCACAACGAGGCCGGTGTTGCACAGCGTCTCGGCGGCAACGCGGGAGTGCTTGTCCTGAGCCAGGATGGCGTCGAGGATGGCGTCGGAAATCTGGTCGGCAACCTTGTCGGGATGGCCTTCGCCGACAGATTCCGACGTGAAGAGGTAATCGCTCATGGAGTGCTCCAGTGGTCCTTTGATCCGGCGCTACCAGCTTCGGACCACGAGCAGGTGACGCTTTAGCAGAATTTATTAGTCGCCCCGCAAGTTGTCTGTTTAACTCGGCGAACGGATAATATTAAACTTTTCTCAGGGGGATTCAACCCCCGGGGCCTCATGGTTTTTCTTTTTCGCATTTTTTCCTTTTTGCCGCTGGGTTTGCTGCATGTGCTGGGCGGCGGATTCGGCCGCCTGATCTACTGGTTTTCGCCGACCTATCGGCATCACCTGCAGGAAAACCTGGCTCAGGCGGGGATCGACCCATCGCTGCGCGGTGCTGTCGCGGCCGAAACCGGCAAGCAGATGATTGAGCTGGCACGAATCTGGATGCGTCCGCTGGAAGAGGCCGTGCCCCTGGTCGCCGAGGTCGTTGGCTGGGAGCATGTCGAGGCAGCGCGGCAGGCCGGCAAGGGCATCGTCTTTCTGACACCGCATCTCGGTTGCTTCGAGATTACTGCCCAGTACCTCTCCTCTTTCGGTGATATCACGGTGCTCTATCGTGCCCCCAAGTCTGCCGCTGCCCAGGAGTTGATCCTGATGGGCCGCAAACGTGAGCACCTGCATCTGGCTCCAGCCGACCTCTCTGGCGTTCGGGCATTGATCAAGGCGCTGAAGAAGGGCGAGATGGTTGGCATGCTGCCGGACCAGGCACCCAAGACCGGAGAGGGCGTCTGGCTCAAGTTCTTCGGGCGCTACGCCTACACCATGACCCTGGCGGCGCGCCTGACCGAGACTGGCGCTGTCTCGCTGCTGACCTGGGGGGAACGTCTTCCCGGCGGGCGCGGCTACCGTGTCCATTTCCAGCTGCCGCACAATCCCCTGAGCGGCTCCACCATCGAACGGGCGCAGCAAATCAATGATGAGGTCGAAGCCCTGATCCGCCAATGTCCGGCCCAGTACCTGTGGGGCTATAACCGCTACAAGAGGCCCGGTGGCGCTGAATCACCGCCGGCGGAGTAAGGCGTCGTGAAGATATTTTTCACCTGGATTCTGGTCGGATTTCTGTGGCTGCTGCACTGGCTGCCGCTACCCATTCTGCGTACCCTTGGCGCCGGCCTTGGGCGTTTGCTTTACGCCGTCGGGCGTGAACGGCGGAAGGTCGCGCTGATCAACCTGCGTTTGTGCTTTCCGGAAAAAACGGAAGCGGAGCGAGAGGAAATGGCTAAGCGGCATTTCGTCGCTTTCGCCCAGGCTGTGCTCGACCGTACTCTCTGCTGGTGGGGGTCCCGGGAGCGTCTGGAGCGTTTGTTTCGTATTCATGGCGTCGAACACCTGACCGATCCTGAAGGTCGCCCGGTGATCCTGCTCTCGCCTCACTTCGTCGGGCTGGATGCCCAGGCGACCCGTATCTCGATGTACGTGCCGGGTTGCAGCGTCTATTCCAACCAGAAGAATCCTGTCCTCAATAAACTCCTTTATGATGGCCGGGTGCGTTTCAGGGATGCGGTCCTGCTCTCCCGGCAGGACGGCATGCGCAAGATCATCAAGGCCATGAAAGACGGTTACCGCTTTTACTACCTGCCCGATATGGATTTCGGTCCCAAGGAGTCGATCTTCGTGCCTTTTTTTGGTGTCCAGGCGGCAACGATTCCCGCCTTGTCCCGGCTGGTGCGTTTGACTGGTGCGCGGGTCGTCCCGTGTATCGCCCGGCAGGTGCCGGACGGCTATGAGGTCGAAGTCATGCCGCCCTGGGAAAACTTCCCTGGTGAGAGCGTCGAAGCCGATACCGAATTCATGAACAAGTTTATCGAAAGCCAGGTGCTGCGCATGCCGGAGCAGTATTTCTGGTTGCACAAACGCTTCAAAACCCGGCCACCCGGAGAGCAGAGGTTTTATAAATGAACAGCAGCCTGAAAGTGGAAATCCGCCCCGTGACGCCGCCCGATGTGCCGGCGATTGCGGCCCTCGCTCGTGAAATATGGCAGGCGACCTATCCTGGCATCATCACGCAGGAACAGATCGATTTCATGCTCGAGCAACGTTACGGCCATGAGCGTCTTTACGATGATCTGGAAGACCTGCACAAGTGGCTGGATCAGGCTTTCCACGGCGATCGTCGTGTCGGCTTTGCGTTCAGCGAGATTTACAACGACGAGTTCAAGCTGGACAAACTCTACATTCATCCCGACGTGCAGCGCCAGGGGGTCGGCGGTCAGTTGATCGCCCATGTCGCCGAACGCGCCAAAAAACAGGGCTACCCTTGCGTGATCCTGCAGGTGAACAAGCGCAACGTGAATGCCATCAATTCGTACAAGAAGTACGGTTTTGTGGTCCGCACGGCGACGGTAGACGACATCGGTCACGGCTACGTGATGGACGATTTCGTGATGGAGAAGAAACTTTAACAATTTGAGGCAAGCCCCTGTCTCTGCTATGCTTTTCCTAACCATTCAGCGGAGCAGTGCGTGAAACTCAAATTCTCCAAGATGCACGGTCTGGGCAACGATTTCGTTGTCCTTGACGGTGTTCGCCAGTCGGTTTCCCTGTCCCCGGAACAGTTGTGCTACCTGGCCGATCGTCATTTTGGCGTCGGCTGCGACCAGATTCTGCTGGTCGAAAAGGCGAGCCAGCCGGGGATCGATTTCCGCTATCGGATTTTCAACGCCGATGGCGGTGAGGTCGAGCAATGTGGCAACGGCGCCCGCTGTTTCGTCCGCTTTGTTCATGACGAAGGACTGACCGACAAACGCGAGATTCGCGTCGAAACGATGCGGGGCATCATTTCGCCGCGCCTTGAAGGCGATGGCAATGTCACGGTCGACATGGGCATTCCCCGGTTTTTACCGGCTGAAATTCCCTTCCTGGCCGAAGACGACGTAATCATTCACCTGCTTGACGTCGCCGACGAAACGCTGGAAACCAGTGTCGTCTCTATGGGTAATCCGCACGCCGTGCAGGTGGTGGAGAGTGTCGATACGGCACCGGTCGGTGAGCACGGGCCATTGATCGAAAAGCATCCGCGCTTCCCGCAGCGGGTCAACGCTGGCTTCATGCAGATTGTCGACCGGCACGCCATCAAGCTGCGTGTTTACGAACGTGGTTCGGGCGAAACGATGGCTTGTGGCACGGGCGCTTGTGCGGCCGTGGTGGCCGGCATTCGTCGCGGGTTGCTCGATTCGCCGGTGCGGGTGACAACCCGTGGCGGCGATCTGACGATTGCGTGGGGTGGCGACGAGCGGCCGGTGCTGATGACCGGCCCGGCAGTGACGGTATTTACTGGAGAAATCGAATTATGAGCGCCATGTTCCCCGAGGAAATCGCGGAGTATCTGAAGAACAATCCGAGTTTCTTCGAGCAGTACGCGGACTTGATGGCGCAGATTTTCGTGCCGCACCCGCACGGCGGTCGTGCCGTGTCGCTGGCCGAGCGCCAGATGCTGACACTGCGCGAAAAAAACCGGACGACCGAAAGCAAGCTGGCCGAGTTGATTGCCTTTGGCGAAGAAAACGATCAGATCAGCGAGAAGGTGCACCGTCTTTCGGTGGCGCTGATTGCCGCCGAAACCTTCCAGGCGGTCATCCATCTGCTCAACTTCCATCTGCGCGACGATTTTTCCGTGCCGCATGTGGCACTGCGCCTGTGGGACAAGCCGGAAGAAATCGAAGGCTTGCCGGAATTTGCGGCAGTCAGCGAAGAGTTGCAGGTTTTTGCCGAAACGCTGGCCCGGCCTTATTGTGGTTCGACCGCCGGCTTCGGTACGGCTTCCTGGTTTGGCGAGCATGCCTCGCATATTCGTTCGCAGGCCTTGATCGCGTTGCGCAATGGCGGTGGCACGATCGGCATGATTGCGCTGGGCAGCGAGGACGCGCAGCGTTTCTACGCCGATATGGGTACGCTCTATCTTGAGCGTCTTGGCGAAATGGTTTCTGCCGCGCTGGCCCGGGTGACCAAGAGCGTGCTGTGACCCCGGTGCTTGCCGTCGACACGTGGCTGGCTGAACTTTCGGACCAGCGACGCCTGTCGGCGCACACCGTTTCCAACTATCGGCGTGATCTGCAGAAGCTGCTGGCAGCAGCGGGAGATATACCGCTCGCCAGCCTGCAGGTGCATCACCTCCGCCGCTTCGTCGCGCAACTGCATGGTCAGGGGCTGGCCGGTCGTTCTTTGGCGCGGGCCTTGTCGGCCTGGCGTGGTTTCTTCCACTGGTTGGGCGAGCGTGGCATGGTGAAGGCCAATCCCTGCGACGGCATCCGCCCGCCCAAATCGCCCCGGATGCTGCCCAAGGCCTTGTCAGTCGACGAAACCTCACGCCTGCTGATGCCTGTCGACGACGATGATCCCGTCCAGGCGGCCCGCGATCTGGCGATGTTCGAACTATTCTATTCATCGGGTTTGCGCCTGGCCGAACTGGTTGCCCTTGATTGCGAGGCGCTGGACGACATTGCCCACGAAAGTGAGGTTCGTGTATTGGGCAAGCGCAACAAGTTGCGCTTGGTGCCGGTTGGCAGCAAGGCGCGGGAAGCGCTTGCCGCATGGGCGGCAGTGCGAAATGAGCTGGCTAAGCCCGAGGAAAAAGCCTTGTTCGTCGGCCAGCGGGGGGGCCGCATCAGCCCGCGCATGGTCGAGGCCCGACTGGCGCGCCGAGCTGTGCTGCTGGGTTTGCCGACGCATGTGCATCCTCACATGCTGCGCCATTCCTTCGCCTCGCATGTGCTGCAATCGTCGGGTGACTTGCGCGCCGTGCAGGAGATGCTCGGACATGCCAGCATCGCATCAACGCAGGTCTATACGCATCTTGATTTCCAGCATCTGGCGAAGGTCTACGACGCCGCTCACCCAAGGGCGAAGAGCAAGTAATCCAATATTGGCAGATGCGCCATGGTCTGAACGACTGGCCGTCGAAAGTGGCGAAAAATCAAGGCTTCGTTGACGATTCTCCTACCAGCCTCTATGATTGGCGGTTTCGAAAAATAGCCGGAATCAAGGAGTTATTCATGGCCATCAACCGTAATCGCCGTTCGTCCCTGGAGCGCCGCTGCGTTTCCAAGTCCACCAAGCGTCTGTTCAAGAGCACCGGCAAGACCATGTTCAAGGTCATGTACGCTGCCGAGTGCCATCAGCGTAACCGCAAGGCTCTGGGCGCTTAAGTTTTCGCCAGTATTCTGAGCCCCGGTTGCCGCAAGGTGACCGGGGCTTCTTGCTTTATAGATCGGGAAAAACATGGCTCAGCTGATTCTGCTTCCGGGCAAGGAGCGTTCTGCTTTCAAGCATCACCCCTGGTTGTTCGCCGGTTCGGTCGGTCGTCTGGAGGGGCGGGCCCGGCCGGGCGATACCGTCGAGGTCCTGGCCGACAATCTGCGTCCGCTGGGGCGGGCTGCCTACAGTCCGAAATCGCAGATTCGCGCCAGGTTCTGGACCTTCGATGCCGAAGAGTCGATCGATGACGCCTTTTTCAAGCGCCGCATTGCCGCGGCCGTGGCGCTTCGCCAGGCCCTGCCGGAACTGCGCGGTCAGCAGGGACTGCGCCTGATTCATGCTGAGTCGGATGGTTTGCCGGGGGTCATTGCCGATCAGTATGGCGATACGCTGGTCATCCAGCTGACTTCGGCCGGTGCCGACAAGTGGCGCAATGCCATCGTTGCCGGGCTGGTCAAGGCGACTGGTTGTGCTCGGGTCTATGAGCGTTCAGATTCCGATGTTCGCGGATTGGAAGGACTTGGTCCGACGACTGGCTGGCTGCACGGCGAGGCGCCGGCAACGCCGTTGTCGATTGATGAGAACGGCGTTCGTCTGGCGATTGATATCGCCGGTGGGCACAAGACCGGTTTCTATCTCGACCAGCGTGAGAACCGCGCTTTGCTCGGCCAATTGTCGGCCGGCAAGGATGTCCTGAACTGCTTCTGCTACACCGGCGGTTTTTCGCTGCAGGCCCTGGCTGGCGGTGCGAAGAGCGTATTGTCGATTGACTCCTCCGGTCCGGCGTTGGCGCAGGCCAAAGCCAATCTGGTACTCAATCCGCAACTGCCGGCAGATCGTGCCGAATGGCAAGAGGCTGATGTATTCCAAGCGCTGCGCGATTTCCGCAAGGCCGGCAAGCTGTTCGACCTGATCGTGCTCGATCCGCCCAAGTTCGCACCTTCTGCCGCCCATGCCGATCGGGCAGCCAAGGCCTACAAGGACATCAATATTCTCGGTTGCCGTCTGCTCAAGCCGGGTGGTCTGCTGATGACCTATTCGTGTTCGGGCGGTGTTGGCCTGGAAATGTTCCAGAAAATCATTGCCGATTCGGCGCTGGATGCGGAACGCAGTGCGCGCATCGTGCGTCGGCTGTCCGGTGCTGCCGACCATCCGGTCGCCCTGAACTTTCCGGAAGGCGAGTATTTGAAGGGGCTGCTGGTCCAGGTGGACTGAGCCAGCACCTTTGCCATCTGAACGTAATGCAGCCCTGATAAACTGAATAGATGCTTCAGTTGCGTCACCTCCTTCTCGTTGCCGTTCTCTTCTTCGCCCAGCTGGCGACGGGGGCGCATGCCGTCGAGCATGCGGCTGGCGACGAGAAAGGCTTGCCGACGCATGCCTGCCAGCTTTGCCTGGCGGCGCATGATCTTGGCGCTGCGCTGCCATCGCTGGTGGCTTTGCCGCCGGTGGTGGCCCTCCAGCTCGTTCCGGAAGTTCTGTCGGTCGAAGGTCGTAACGCCTTCCCGGCGCCAGTCCCGACGCAGCGCGGTCCACCTCTTCTCTGAAATTTGCCGTATTCGATGGTCGACCGCGGCGTTCAATGCTGATGGTCGATTTCTACGCATTTTCAGGGAAATTCCATGCAAAAATCATTTGCCATGGCGGCCTTGCTGGCCGCCTCGTGCGGCGTTCAGGCCGCCACCGATGCCGATCTGGCTGCCATCCGCAGTCAGATCGACGAGATGAAAAAAACCTACGAGCAGCGCATTGCCGCGCTCGAGCAGAAACTGGCCCAGGCCGAGACGAAGTCGCGGCAAGAGCCGCCGGAAGTAGCCTCCGCGCCGGTCGCCAGCCCGTCGCCATCGGCCGCTGCCAATGGTTTCAATCCCGAGGTTTCTCTGATCCTGCAGGGCCAGTACCGAAACGCAAAGGACATCCCCGGGCGCGCCATCGGCGGGTTCGTTTCGGCCGGCGGGGAGGGCCTTAATAACCGAGGTTTCTCCGTCGATGAAACCGAGCTGGTGCTGGCGGCCAATATCGATCCCTACTGGCGTGGTCAGGCGATTGTCGCCATGGCCGATGGTCAGGCCAATATCGAAGAGGCGTGGTTCCAGTCGCTGGCCATTGGCCAAGGCGTCGGCCTGAAAATTGGCCGCTTCCGTTCGGGCATTGGCTACCTCAACGAACAGCATCCGCATGCCCGTGACTTTTCTGATGCGCCATTGATGTATCAGGCCATGTTCGGTGACAGCTATGCTCAGGATGGTGTGCAGTTGAAATGGCTGGCGCCTACGCCGCTATTTGTTGAACTGGGTGGCGAAGTTGGGCGTGGCGCCAACTTTCCTGGAACCGACCGCAATCGTAACGGGGCGGGAGGGGGCGCACTGTATGTTCATGTCGGCGACGATGTCGGTTTTTCCAACAGCTGGCGACTTGGGGCTTCCTGGCTGAAAACGAGAGCCAGCGAGCGGAGTGCGGACTTTGTTGATCTTGGTGGAGTGGCGGCGCAGGGCAGGTTTGCTGGTGATTCGACGACCTGGCTGGCTGATTTCGTCTGGAAGTGGGCGCCGAATGGCAATTCGACGCAGCAGAGTTTCAAGTTCCAGAGCGAGTATTTCGTGCGCGAGGAAAAAGGTAGTCTTAGTTGTAGCTCGGACGATGCGACCAGCCTGTGCGGAATGCCGGTGGACAGCCGTTACCGAACCCGGCAGTCCGGCTGGTACATGCAGGGCGTCTATCAGTTGATGGCCAACTGGCGGGCGGGCTTGCGCTATGAGCAGCTCGACAGTGGTGTCCGCGATTTCGGAAGCAATGCTGCCAATCTGGTGATCGACAACTATCGTCCGAAGAAGGCGACGGCGATGATCGATTACAGTTGGAGCGAGTTTTCGCGCGTTCGCCTGCAGTTGGCGCAGGACAAGTCGATGCCGGGCATTACCGACCATCAGTTGACCTTGCAGTACGTCATGAGCCTGGGGGCTCACGGCGCCCACAAGTTCTAGGAGCGGACGATGAACAAGATCATTTCAACGGTGCTGCTGACGCTGGCCTCGCTGCCGGCCTGGGCCAATCTCAATATCTTCGCGACGGTGCCGGAGTGGGGCGCCCTGGCCAAGGAAATCGGTGGCGACAAGGTGCGCGTCTATACCGCCACCAACGCCTTCCAGGACCCGCATCGCATCGAGGCCAAGCCGTCGTTGCTCGCTCAGGCACGGCAGGCACAGCTGGTTATCGCGGCCGGGGCCGATCTGGAAATCGGCTGGTTGCCCTTGGTCCTGCGTGATTCCGGGAATTCGGCCATTCAGACCGGCCGGCCTGGATATTTCGAGGCCTCCGCCTTCGTCAATCGACTGGATGTGCCAACCACGCTGGATCGCTCCCACGGCGATGTCCATGCGGCAGGCAACCCGCATATTCACCTTGATCCGCGCAATGTCCTGAAGGTTGGCGAAGCGCTGACAGCGCGCATGGCCGAACTGGATGCGGCCAATGCGGCCAGCTATCAGGCGGCTTTCAAGACCTTTGCTGGCAAGTGGCAGGTGGCCATCGCCCGTTGGGAAAAAGAGGCGGCGCCGCTCAGGGGACTGCCGGTGCTGGTGCATCACCAATCCTTCGTCTATCTCGATAATTGGCTGGGCTTGAAGGAAATTGGCTCGCTCGAGCCCAAGGCAGGTATTGAGCCGACCAGTGGCCATTTGACAGGTCTTCTGACCCGTCAGCAAACCGTTCCCGCCAGGATGGTGCTGCGGGGTGCCTATCAGCAGGAAGGGCCGAGTCAGTGGATTGCCGGAAAAACGGGGATTCCAGCGGTGCTGCTGCCTTATACCGTGGGAGGGACGCCGGAGGCCAAGGATCTGTTCGGACTTTACGACGACACGATCCAGCGTTTGCTCAAGGGGATACGCTGAAATGCTGCGGACTGAAGCGCTCGTCGCTGGCTGGCAAAAGCCGGCGACCCAAGCCATCGATCTGTCACTGGCGGCTGGTGAAATTGTTGGCCTGACCGGTCCCAACGGCGTTGGCAAAAGCACATTGCTCGCCGCCCTGGCTGGGCGGGCCCGGATTTTTTCCGGCCGCATCCAACTGCAACCGGGGTTGCGCCTGGCCTTGCAGACGCAAGATGTGCCGCCGGTCGACGGCCTGCCGCTGTCCGGTCGCGAACTGCTGGCGCTGACTGGCGCCAGCCCGGAAGGCTTGCCCCCCTGGCTGACCGAGCGCATCGACATCCGCCTGGACCGCTTGTCCGGCGGCCAGCGGCACTACCTGGCGCTATGGGCTGTCCTGCAGGCGCCGGCCGATCTGATCCTGCTCGATGAACCGACCAACAATCTCGATGCCGCTGGTGTCCGGCACCTGACGGCGCATCTGCACGAGCGCTCGAAAGGTGGAACGGGCATCATCGTGGTCAGTCACGATGCGGCTTTTGTTGAAGCTGCCTGCGACCGTGTCGTCGTTCTGGAGGCGCGTGATGGGGAATGAGCTTTTTCTGATCCCGTTTCTGACCGGTTTGGGCCTGGCCGTTTTGCTGCCGCTACTCGGTTGCTATCTCAGGTTGCGTGACGAGTGGCTGGCGGCACTGGCCTATTCGCACGTCGCGGCAGCTGGTGCCTTGCTGGCACTGGTCGGTGGTCTGCCGCCTGTTATTGGCGGCATCAGCGCAGCAGGTCTGGCCGGGGCGGGCAAACGCTTGTTTGCCCGCCGTCTGGTCGGCGGGGCCAGCTACGCAATGCTGTTGCTCGGCGGCTGGGCCGTGGCCGTGCTGATGGCGGCCAACCAGCCGATGGCGGAGCGTCTTGGCCATGCATTATTTGACGGGCAGCTCTATTTCGCAGGTCCAGATGAACTTTGGCTCGTCGCGGCCGGTGTGCCGGTGGCCATGATCATTCTTCGCCTGTTGTCTCGCCACCTGCTGCTGGCGCACACCTATCCGGACCTGTTTCGCATCCGAGGTCTGAAGGCATGGCCGACGCAGATCGGCTTCGATCTTCTTGCCGCCTTGTGCCTGGCGCTGGCGACGATGAGTCTGGGGGTGATGGGAGCCTTTGCCCTGGTTTTCATTCCGCCGTGGCTGGCCTTTCGGCGGGCCGGAAATTGGTATTCCGGCCTGCGCTGGGCCTTGGTTCTTGGCGTTCTGGGCTACGTCGGCGCTTTCTTGCTGGCGCTTGGGCTGGATCAACCGTTCGGTCCGGTGCTGGCAATTCTGCTGGTCGCTGTTGGGCTGGTCGTTGCATGAACGCAGGCGCCGTGCTAAAACTCGCATTCTGCATGCGGAGTTGTCATGGTCTTTTCGTTTTTCAAGAAGCAGCCTAACAAGATGCCGGAGCGTCCGGCCGCGCGTCCACGCGTGGCGGAACCGCTACCTGAGCCCGATCTGCCCAAGCCTGTTGTCGGTGAGGCGCCTAGGCCGCTTCCGCAACCATTGCCTGATCTGGAATTTACCTCGGGTAAATCATCAGCGCCTGCTGCTGGCGTCGCTGCAAAGCCCAAGGCTGCAGCGGAGACGGCGAATCTTTCGTCCAGCCAGATCAAGCCGCCGGTGGAAGAGACAGATTTCAGCTTCGACGATTTTGATCGCGACTTTACCGACTCCAGCGTGATGGGGATCGATGTCGACCAAGATGTCGACCCACTGCAAGCCTGTGTCGAGCAGGTGGTCGTGCTCTATGCCAATGGCCAGGAGGGGGCTGCACGTTCGCTACTTGAGACCTTTGTCCGCTCTTATCATGGCACCGAGGGCAAGCGATTCTGGCTGCTTTTGTTCGACCTGCTGCAGATCAGCGGCGACCGGGCAGCATTCGAAAAACTGGGGGCGGACTATGCTGAGGCTTGTGAGACATCGCCACCAACCTGGTGCCAGAAATCTTCGATTGCGCAACAGCCCACCGGTAGTGTCGGGCCGCGCAAGGTATTTCTGCAGGGCGTATTGACCACGGAAGGCGCTTTGCCGGTTACCGAGTTGGCCAAGATCATCGGGCAGAAAGAAGCGGCTACGGTTGATTGTGGCAAGTTGATCGGTTGTGATGATGAGATCGCCAGCGAACTGGCTGATTTGTTGAGCCGGGCTCGCAAGATGCGACTGGCGGTAACACTGCTTGGTCCCGAGGCCTTTATGGACCGCTTGAATGACCGGCTGGTGGCTGGCGTTGCTGAGCATGAGCCGGCGTGGCGGCTTTTGCTCGAGTTGCTGCAGCGACACGGCACCCAGGAAAAATTCGAGGAAAGAGCTGTCGATTACGCGATCACCTTCGAGTTGTCGCCGCCCTCTTGGGAGCCCTTGGCGCCTAGCGTCCAGGCTTCAGCCATGACGCCGAAAACGAGTGACGATGCCCATTATCTGAGCGGCGACCTGAAGGGGTGTCGTTTTGAAGATCTGGGCCAGGTCATCGAAGCCCACGAGCAACCGATCCTGGACTTTTCCGGCGTCAGTCGGCTGGATTTCGTGTCGGCCGGGCAACTGGTTAACCGTCTTGCGCCCTACAAGGCGGCCGGGCGGGACATCATCATCCGCAGCCCGAATCACCTCGTTGCCGAACTAATGGCTGTGGTTGGACTCAATAAACAGGCACGCATCGTCGTTCCCAAGTCTTAATTCAGGAAAAATCATGGAGCAATATCACGGCACGACGATCTTGTCGGTGCGCCGGGGCAATTCCGTTGCCATGGGCGGCGACGGACAGGTCACGCTGGGCAATATCGTCATCAAGGCCACCGCCAGAAAGGTGCGTCGCCTCTACAACGGCCGCATCTTGGCTGGCTTCGCCGGCGGCACGGCCGATGCCTTCACGCTGTTCGAGCGTTTCGAGGCCAAGCTGGATAAACATCAGGGGAACCTGCTGCGCTCGGCCGTCGAACTGGCCAAGGACTGGCGTTCTGACCGCGCCCTGCGCCGGCTGGAGGCAATGCTTTCGGTGGCTGATCGCGAGGTATCGCTGATCATTACCGGCAACGGCGATGTGCTGGAGCCCGAGCAGGGTATCGTCGCCATCGGCTCTGGCGGTTCCTATGCCCAGAGCGCGGCGCGTGCATTGCTGGAAAATACCGAGTTGGCGCCGCGCGACATCGTTACCAAATCACTGGAAATTGCTGGCGACATCTGCATTTACACCAACCGTAATTTCACGCTGGAGGTGCTGGAATGACGACGATGACGCCGCAGGAAATCGTTTCCGAACTCGACAAGCACATCGTCGGCCAGAAAAATGCCAAGAAGGCTGTCGCCATTGCCTTGCGTAATCGTTGGCGCCGTTCGCAAGTGGCCGACCCCTTGCGCCAGGAAATCACGCCGAAGAATATCCTGATGATCGGCCCGACCGGTGTCGGCAAGACCGAGATTGCTCGCCGTCTGGCCCGTCTGGCCAATGCGCCGTTCATCAAGATCGAGGCGACCAAGTTTACCGAAGTCGGCTACGTCGGTCGTGACGTCGAGACGATCATCCGCGATCTGGTCGAAATGGCCATCAAATCGCACCGCGAACGAGCCATGAAGGCGATGCGTGCCCGGGCTGAAGACGCGGCCGAGGAGCGCATTCTCGATGTGTTGCTGCCAACGGCGCGCGGTCCCAACTTTTTTGCCGAGAATTCCGAGTCGACCGCAGCGGAAAACACGACGCGCCAGAAATTCCGCAAAAAACTGCGCGAAGGCGAACTGGACGACAAGGAAGTTGACATTGAAGTGGCTGCGCCAAGTTTCCAGGCCGAGATATTTGCCCCGCCTGGCATGGAAGAGCTGACCCAGCAGATCCAGGGCATGTTTCAAAGCGTCGGCGGCGGCAAGAAAAAGTCGCGCAAGCTGTCGATCAAGGAGGCATTAAAGCTGCTGACCGACGAGGAAGCTGCCAAGTTGGTCAATGATGACGATGTCAATCAGGAGGCGGTCAAGGCTGTCGAGCAGAACGGCATCGTTTTTCTCGACGAGCTGGACAAGATCGCCAGTCGCTCCGAGATGCACGGCGCCGATGTTTCGCGGCAGGGCGTGCAGCGCGACTTGCTGCCGCTGGTCGAAGGGACGACGGTGTCGACCAAGTACGGGATGATCAAGACGGATCACATTTTGTTTATCGCTTCCGGCGCTTTCCACCTGTCCAAGCCATCCGACCTGATTCCCGAACTGCAGGGCCGCTTTCCGATTCGGGTCGAGCTGGATTCGCTGTCAGTGGCCGATTTCGAGTGCATCCTGACGCAGACTGATGCCTGTCTGACGCGTCAATACCAGGCCCTGCTCGAGACGGAAGGTGTCCAGCTTGAGTTTGTGGAAGACGGTATCCGGCGTCTCGCAGAGATCGCCTTCCAGGTGAATGAAAAAACCGAGAACATCGGTGCTCGTCGTCTGCATACGGTCATGGAAAAGCTGCTCGAAGAGGTGTCCTTCGATGCTGGCAAGGTAGGCCTCGACAAGGTGCTGATCGATGCGGCCTACGTCAATACCAAGCTGGGCGAACTGGCCGCCGACGAAGACCTGTCGCGTTACGTTCTGTAAAAGCACGGCTGGCCGGCGGGCCTCAGGGACTTTCCCTATTGCGCCCTGATCGGCCAGCCTCGCACAATGTCTGCCACGTTGCAGACCATTCCCCGGGGTTCTGATTGGAAGACCAAAGCCTGAGTTTCCGCCTGTTGGCCATCCTGTTCCCCATTTTTGGGATCGTGGCGGCCGGCTATTTCTATGGACGCAAGCACAAGCCGGAGATGGCCGTCGCCAATCGGCTGAATATGGATGTCTTCGTACCGGCCCTGGTCTTTGCCGCGATGGCCGGTAAATCCTTTGATCTGGCCGCCTACGCCCCGCTGGCCGTGGGCGGTTTTCTGGTCCTTGCCGCTTGTGGGCTGCTTGCCTGGCCAATTGCCCGCCTGGCTGGCATCCAGCCGAGAACGCTGGTTCCGCCCATGCTGTTCAATAACTCTGGCAACATCGGCCTGCCGCTCGCCGTTTTGGCTTGGGGCGAAAGCGCTCTGCCGGCAGCGGTGATCCTGTTCATGGTTGAAAACACGCTGCATTTCTCCTTCGGTGCCCGTCTGCTTGACCCAAAGACACGGCTGTTGACGCTGTGGCGTATCCCCGTGCTTTTTGCCGCCATCGCAGGTTTGACCGTAGCCCTGGTCAAAATTCCCATCTGGACGCCATTGGTTATCGCGATCAAGATGCTTGGCGACGTGTCGGTGCCGCTGTTGCTCTTTTCACTCGGCGTGCGGATGACGGATGTGAATTTCAGCGAATGGAAGGTGGCGGTCGGCAGTGCTGTGCTGAGACCACTGGCCGGCATGCTGATCGCTGCAGGTGTCATTCAACTGCTTGGCTTGCAGGGCCGAGATGCGGCGATGCTGTTCGTCTTCGGCGCTTTGCCGCCGGCGGTGCTGAATTTCCTGTTTGCCGAGCGCTACAAGCAGGAGCCGCAACGCGTTGCCTCAATTGTGCTGATCGGCAATTTGGCGGCGCTGGTCTACCTTCCGCTGGCGCTGGTCTGGGTGTTATGAGCCGCTGAAGCGGCCAAGCTGGCGGCGGTCGCGCTTGGTCGGTCGGCCGTGGATGTCCGCTGCTGGATCTTGCACGAACTGTCGGCTATCTCTCGCGGCTTCACGGGCAGCGATGCTTTCCGGTGTTTCCTCGTAGAGCAGGCGGGCTTCCGGTGCCGGGCCGCGCTTGTCCGACAGGGCTTGGACGGTCACTTCCCAGCGCGTTTCACTGTTAGCGATGTGGAGCCGGTCACCGACCTTGATGTCGCGGGCTGGTTTGATCGTAGCGCCATTGACCTTCACCTTGCCGCCACTGACGGCATCGCTGGCCAGGGAGCGCGTCTTGAAGAATCGCGCTGCCCACAGCCATTTATCGACGCGCAAACCATTCACAGCGGCAGGATGGACTCACCGGCATACAGCTGTTCGACGGTTTCGCGCTGGCGGATGACGTGAATCTTGTCGCCATCGACCATCACTTCAACCGCCCGTGGCCGGGTGTTGTAGTTCGAGGCCATGGCCATGCCATAAGCGCCGGCTGACATCACAGCCAGCAGATCCCCTGCTTCAACCACCAGCGGGCGGGCCTGGCCGAGGAAATCGCCGGTTTCGCAGACCGGACCGACGACGTCGTACTCGGTGGCCACACCTGAGCGTGGCACCACCGGATTGATGTCGTGCCACGCTTCATAGAGCGCCGGGCGCATCAGGTCGTTCATGGCGGCGTCGATGATGGCGAAATTCTTGGCCTCGCCCTGCTTGAGGTATTCGATGCGGGTGAGCAGCAGGCCGGCGTTTCCGACCAGCCGGCGACCCGGTTCAAGCACGACCTGCAGGCCGCGACCGGCCAGCTTGTCGAGCAGCGGGGTCAGGTAGGAGGCGACAGTCGGTTGTGCCTGTTCGGCGTTGTACTTGATGCCAAGGCCGCCACCGAGGTCGAGGTGATGAATGTGGATGCCTTCGGCCGCCATCTGATCGACCAGGGCCAGAATGCGATCGAGCGCTTCGACGAAAGGCGACGGGTCGAGCAATTGCGAGCCGATATGGCAGTCGATGCCAGTGACTTCTATGCTCGGTAGCGCAGCAGCGCGGCGGTACAGGTCTAGCGCATTGTCGTAGGCCACGCCGAACTTGGCGCCCTTGAGACCCGTCGAAATGTAGGGGTGGGTTTTCGGATCGACGTTTGGATTGACACGCAGACTGATCGGCGCCTTCTTGCCGCACTGGCCAGCGACCTCATTCAGCCGTTCCAGCTCGGCGGCAGATTCGACATTGAAGCAAAAAATGCCGACGTCCAGCGCCAGCTTCATTTCACCAGCCGTCTTGCCGACGCCGGAGAAAACGACCTTCTTCGGATCGGCACCAGCAGCCAGCACGCGCTGCAGTTCGCCGCCGGAGACAATATCGAAACCAGCACCAAGGCGGGCAAAAACGTTCAGGATGGCTAAATTGGAATTGGCTTTAACTGCATAGCAAACCAAGGCGCCCTGGCCGGCGACGTGGTTGCCGAGGACATCGTGGAATTCGCGCAACGAAGCTTCCAGCGCAGCGCGGGAGTAAACGTAGGCCGGAGTGCCGAACTGGTCGGCGATAGCGGGCAGGGCAACGGATTCGGCGTGCAGGACGCCGTTATTCAGGGCAAAGTGGGTCATTGGGCTTTGGGGCTGGTGGTCGTGCTAACATCCTTGGGCGTTGTTTTTCCGCTGCCGAGCAGCGGTTCCGGCGCCGGGCCGGAAGGCCGTTCTAGTTGGCCTTTCATGCCGCAGGCAGTGAGGCTCAGGATGATCAGTAAGGCAGCGATTCTGGACATGTTTGGGGCGCTGTCAGCGAAGAACGGGATGGTAGCACACGATGGATGACAGCGAATTCAACGCATTGGCCGAACAGGCATTAGCCCGGATCGATGCAGCTCTTGAGGCTTGCGATGCCGATCTCGATTTCGAATTGGCACCTGGTGGCGTGCTGGAAATCGAGTTTGCAGATCGCAGCAAGATCATCGTCAATCGCCACAGCGTTGCCAAGGAAATCTGGGTGGCTGCCCGCGCCGGTGGCTTCCATTTCCGCTGGGATGGTGCCAGTTGGCGCGATACTCGCGATAACGCTGAATTGATGGAAAAGTTATCGATGCTCGCCAGTCGGCAGGCTGGCGAGACTATCGTTCTGCGCTGATTAGTCGCTGGGTGGCGTACTCAGGTCCGGTTTGGGCAGAGGCGTCGCATCCTGGCTTTCTTCTTCAGGTGTACGTTCCTTCGCAGCATTCTCAGCATAGATATAGCTCCGGTCACGACCTTCGCCATAGGCGATGAGGCCTTCCGGTGCTTGTGGTACCTGCATCGGTACATCCTTCAGGGCACGGGCCATGTAGCCAATCCAGATCGGCAGTGCGGCCGCGCCACCGGTTTCCTTGTCGCCCAGTTTTCTCGGTTGGTCGAAGCCAATCCAGGCACAGCCGGCAACCGTCATCTGATAGCCGCAGAACCAGGCGTCGACATACTCGTTTGTTGTACCCGTCTTCCCGGCCAGATCCTGACGCTTCAGGATTGCCGATGCCTTGGCCGCCGTGCCGTAGATGGCGACGTCGCGCAACATGGTGTCCATCATGAAGGCGTTGCGCGGGTCGATGACCCGGATATTGTCACTGCCGGCTTCGATCTCCGCAGAGTGGGCCAATATCTGCTCGCGTTCGTCACGAATTTCGCGGACGACGAATGGGCTGACCTTGAAACCACCGTTGGCGAACACGGAGTACGCGGTGACCATTTGCCACGGGGTGACCGAACCGGCGCCGAGGGCCATGGTGAGGTAAGGCGGGTGCTTTGCGGGATCAAAACCGAAGCGCCCGGCGTAGTCCTGAGCATATTGCGTCCCTATAGCCTGCAGAATGCGGATCGATACCATGTTCTTGGACTTGGCCAGCGCGGTACGCATCTTCATCGGGCCTTCGTACTTGCCATCGTAGTTGTGCGGCTCCCAAGCCTGGGTGCCGGTCTGGCTGGCCGGAATGACGATTGGTTCGTCGGCGATCACGCTGTTCGGGCTGAAACCTTTTTCCAGCGATGCGGAGTAGATGAATGGTTTAAAGCTGGAACCCGGTTGCCGCCAGGCCTGCGTGACATGGTTGAACTTGTTGCGATTGAAATCGAAACCGCCAACCAAGGCGCGAATGGCGCCGTCTTTCGGGTCTACCGCGACAAATGCGGATTCAACCTCTGGCAGTTGGCTGATCTGCCAGTTGCCCTTGTCGTCCTTTTGCAGGCGAACGATGGCGCTGCGCTTCAGGCGTTTGTTTGGCGGGGCCTTGTCGTCGAGCATCTTGGCCGCAAATTTCATGGCATCGCCGGTCAGCGTCACCACTTCGCCGCCCTTGCGGTAGACCTTGATCTGTTTTGGATCTGCCGACAGGACCAAAGCCGGAATCAGATCGCCGGTATCGGGAATGTCCTGAAGGGCCTCGTCGATAGCTTCGTCCTGATCGGACTTGATGTCCTTCATGTCCAGATAGGATTCGGCGCCCCGGTAACCATGCCGTCGGTCATAGTCCATGACGCCTTTGCGCAGGCTGATATAGGCGGCTTCCTGTTCGGCCTTGATCAGGGTCGTATAAACCTTCATGCCGCGTGAGTAAACTTCTTCCGGAAAGCGTTCGGCGGTGATCTGGCGCGCCATTTCGGCCACATACTCGGCATGAACGGCATAGCCAGCCAGTTCGCGCTTGACGATAAGCGGTTCCTTCAGGGCTGCGGCATGTTGGGTATCCGAGATATGCCCCAATTCATGCATACGGCGCAGTACGTACTGTTGGCGTTGCTTGGCGCGAGTCGGGTTCACGACCGGGTTGTAGGCCGATGGCGCCTTTGGTAGTCCGGCCAGCATGGCCGCTTCGGCAATCGAGATGTCTTTTAGCGGCTTGCCGAAATAAATCTGGGCGGCCGCAGCAAATCCATAGGCACGCTGGCCGAGGAATATCTGATTGATGTATAACTCGAAAATCTGGTCTTTCGTCAGGTTGCTTTCTATCTTGAAAGAGAGAAGAGCTTCATAAAGTTTGCGCGTGTAGGTTTTCTCTCCGGTAAGAAAGAAGTTCCTGGCAACTTGTTGAGTGATGGTTGATGCGCCTTGGCGTTTTCCGCCGCCAATCAGGTTGGCTCCCGCCGCACGCAGTATCCCGGTGTAGTCGATACCGCCGTGTTGATAGAAGCGATCGTCTTCAGCGGCGAGAATGGCCTGCTTCATGATCGGCGGAACGTCCTTGATCGCAACCACGGCGCGACGCTCTTCGCCGTATTCGCCAATCAGGAAGCCGTCAGCGGTATACACGCGTAAAGGTATCTTTGGGCGGTAGTCGGTCAGTACCTCAAGCGAGGGGAGGTTCGGGTAGGCCAGAACGAGGACAATCAATGCTATCGCTATCCCGATGGCCAGAAGTCCGAGCAGAAAAATGACAGGGTAAAGGATCAGGCGCAGCGCTGAGTGGGTTGAAGGCACGGGGAGCGGGGAGGTGAAATTGAAGTTGGGCAGATTATACGCCGGGCAATTTTTCGCTCGTAAAATTGCTTTACATGCCTATAGGTTGTTGTTAGCATCTGAAGTGAATTATTGGTTATTTTCGTAACTTAGTAATCTGTAAGGACTTTTTGGGGGTCTGGTGGGCTTCGATATCTCAGCGTTGTTAAATCCCAAGGCGCGTCCCTTGTTCGGGTTGGACATAAGTTCGTCCGCCGTAAAAATGGTTGAGCTGACCGCAAATGGGAAAGACGGCTATCGCGTTGAGCGCTACACCATTGAGGTGTTGCCGAAGGATGCGGTGTCCGATGGCAATATCGCCAACTTGGATGGCGTTGTCGATTGCGTAAAACGTGCGTGGAAGCGCATGGGTACATCGACACGCAATGTCGCCATGGCTTTGCCGGGTTCTGCGGTTATCACCAAGAAAATCATCGTTCCGGCAGGTTTGAGGGACGACGAGCTTGAGGCTCAGGTCGAAACGGAGGCTAATCAGTACATTCCGTTTTCGATCGATGAAGTGAACTTGGATTATCAAGTAATCGGGCCGGCGCCAGCTGTGCCGGATGAACTTGAGGTTTTGATTGCTGCGTCGAAAAAAGAACGTGTCGAGGATCGTGTTGCAGTTGCCGATGCTGCTGGCCTCAAGGCGCTCGTCGTGGATGTCGAGTCTTTTGCCGTGCTGGCCGCATTTGAGCTGATTGAGCGTCAATTGCCGGATTCCGGTAAAAATCAGGTCGTGGCCATGATCGATGCCGGCGCCAATGTGATGAACTTGACTGTGCTTAGAAATGGCCAGCAGGTATACGCTCGCGAACAGGCTTTTGGCGGCGGTCAATTAACACAAGATATCGCGCGTCACTACGGAATGAGCTTTGAAGACGCCGAGGCAGCCAAAAGAGCGGGAAACCTGCCGGAAGGTTACGAGGTGGAGTTGTTGAACCCGTTTATGGAGAATTTGGCGCTTGAAGTCTCGCGCGCCTTGCAGTTCTTCTTTACTTCGACCCAATACAATCAAGTCGACCACATTGTCCTCGCTGGGGGATGTGCGGTGATCCCCGGGATTGATGAAGTGGTCGCTACCCGTACGCAGGTCAATACCCTTATTGCCAATCCGTTTGCCAACATGGTGCTCTCCGATCGCGTGCGAGCGAAGAGCCTTTTGGCTGATGCATCATCCTTGATGGTGGCCTGTGGCTTGGCTTTGCGGAGGTTTGATCCATCATGATTCGCATCAATCTTCTGCCTCATCGCGAAGAGGCGAAAAAAGCTCGGCGCGAACAGTTTTTTGTATTGGTCGGATTGGTTTCGGTCTTGGGGGCCCTGATCGTATTTGCGGGCTACACCCTGATTGGTGGTGCGATCACTAATCAAGAGAGCGCAAATGACTTTCTCAAGAAGGAAATAGCGGTTCTCGACAAGCAGCTGGATCAGATCAAGCGCCTCAAGGAACAGACGCAGGCGTTGTTGTCTCGTAAGCAGGTTATTGAAAACTTGCAACGTGATCGCGGTGAGACTGTTTATCTTCTCAGTGAACTCGTCAAGCAGGTTCCAGAGGGGATTTATCTCAAAGCAGTCAAACAGGATGGCCTGAAAATCAATATCACTGGTAATGCCCAGTCGAATGCCCGGATTTCAGCGCTGATGCGCAATCTGGAAGCTTCCCCGTGGCTGGAGCAGCCCCAACTGGTCGAAAGCAAGGCCGTGGTCGTCAATGGACGCAGGGTTTATGAGTTTGGGATGAATTTCATCGTGACCCGAGTGAAGCCTGACGAAGGGAAGGATAAAAAATGAACACCAAGTCCATATCCCTCCCAAAATTTGATTTTCAATCAATAGCCGATGATTTCCGTTTCATTAATCCGAATGATCCGGGTGCTTGGCCTCTGATTCCAAAGGCAACTGCGCTTATTGGCTTGTTTGCGGCAATTCTTCTGGCTGGATGGTGGTTCGTCTGGAACGACCAATTGACTGAGTTGGAGTCCAAGGAGCGAGAAGAAGAAACTTTGAAACAGCAGTTTCTGGATAAGAAGCGTCAAGCCGTAAATCTGGACCTTTATATCCAGCAGTTGGCTGAAATTGACCGCTCTTTCGGCGCCTTGTTAAAGCAGTTGCCGGATAAGTCAGAGATTGAGGCATTGTTGATTGAAGTCAATCAAGCTGGTTTGGGTCGTGGTCTGCAGTTTGAACTGTTTAAACCGGGCCAGGAGCAGGTCAAAGATTTTTATGCCGAGTTGCCGATTACCGTAAAGATCAATGGTGGTTATCACGATTTCGGGGCGTTTGCTGCTGATATTGCGAAGCTACCTCGCATCGTTACATTGAACAATATCTCAATTACCTCGGCCAAAGACGGCGGTCAACTCTCGCTTGATGCTACAACCAAGACATTCCGCTATCTGGACGACGAAGAAATCGCCAAGCAGAAAAAAGCCGAGCAGCAGAAGAAGGCCGAGCAAGGAGCGAAGAAGTGAAACGGATATTGCTCATCGCCCTGTGTGGCATCCTCGGGGCATGCTCCGGGGCAGACCATGAAGATTTGAAGCAATGGATGGCGGAAAACTCCAAGGATATGCGGGGCAATATTCCCAAGCTGCCTGAGGTGAAGCCCTATGAGCCCGTTCCCTACGATGTGGAGGGAACGCTTGACCCATTTAAACCCAGCAAGATTGAGCCAGAATCTAAGTACAAACAGGTGGCTGGAAAAGGTGGAGCTTTCCAGCCTGATTTTGAAGCGCGCGAAGTGCGTAACAGCCTACTTGAGAAATATCCGGTCGAGTCCTTGAAAATGATTGGCTACATGAATGTCAATAAGCACCCAATGGCGGTGATTCAAGTTGAAGATAAGGTCAAGCAAGTAAAGGTTGGGGACTATATGGGGCTTGATTTCGGTATGGTGACGCAGATTTCCGATACGGAAGTGCAATTGCGCGAATTGATTCAGGATTCTGCAGGAGATTGGACTGAACGCAAGAGTTCTCTCTACCTGCAGAGCAAGGAGGGAAGCAAGAAATGAAATTTATTAACTATGCGATGGCTGCTGCCTTAACCTGCCTTGCTGTAGTGTCTTCTGCTCGCGCGGAAACATTGCCGTCAAATGCGATCGAGGCGGTTAATGTTGCGCAACAGGGTAATGAAATAGCACTTCGAATTGACTTGAAAGAAGCACTTGCTTCCCCTCCGCCAGGGTTTAGTGTTGCCAATCCAGCGAAAATTGCCTTGGATTTTCAGTCGACTGCAAACGGCTTGGGTAAAAATAGTCAGGCTTTTAACCAAGGTGATCTGCGTAGCATGAACGTCGTTCAGGTAGGTGACCGCACGCGTGTGGTCCTTAACCTCGTCCGGAATATGAATTACAAGACTCGTCTGGATGGAAAGGCGCTCTATGTAACGCTTACTCCGATTGAGCGCTTGGCTGAATCGTCCGCTCAACGTACCACTCGGTTTGCTGAGGAAAGTCTGGTCGGTGGCAAGCACGCAGTCAATGATGTGGTGTTTCGTCGTGGTAAAGGGGGAGAGGGGCGGATAGTAGTCGATCTAAGTGATACAGGAACAGGTATCGATATTCGACAACAAGGATCGAACCTGATCGTCGACTTTATGAAAACCACGGTTCCTGATCGTTTGCGTCGGAAACTGGACGTCACAGATTTCGCTACTCCGGTAAGCAGCGTAGAGACCAAGGCCTTTGGCGATAATGTGCGGATGGTCATTACGCCGATGGGTTTGTGGGAGCACAACGCCTATCAAAGCGACAACCAATTCATCGTTGAAGTGAAACGTGTCGTTGAGGATCCCAATAAGCTGGTACAGGGATCCAAGATTGGCTACCAAGGTCCCAGAGTTAGCATCAACTATCAAAACGGTGATGTGCGTGCCCTGTTGCGCCTGATGGCAGAGGAACTAGGGCTTAACGCGGTAATCAGTGAAACTGTTACTGGAACCACGACCTTGGTGTTGAAGGATGTTCCTGCGGATCAGGTAATTGACATTATCTTCCAGCAAAAGGGGTTGGACATGCGAAAGAAGGGCAACATCATCATGATTGCCCCGCGCGATGAGATAGCAACTCGCGAAAAGCTTGAGTTTGAATCGAAGCAGCAGATAAGCGAGTTGGAGCCGCTCAAATTGGAGCAGTTTCAGTTGAATTACCAGAAGGCGGCTGATGTTGCACGTTTGCTGGCTGGCTTGCCGCCGCTGGGCGCTGGAGGTGCCGCTGCAGCTCCAACGCCAGGAGTCAATGTTGCAGCACAACGTATTCTGAGCAAGCGAGGCAGTGCCGTCGCCGACCCTCAGTCCAACATTATCTTTATCAACGATATTCCATCCAAGCTAGAGGAAATTCGCTCCTTCATTGCCGCGATCGATACTGGTGCCCGCCAGGTTTTGATTGAGGCTCGAGTGGTGGAGGCGCAGGATAGTTTTAACCGCGCACTTGGTGGAAAATTTGGTTTGATCAATTCGAAACCAGTTCAGATAGGTGGATCCGGTATTTATACTGCTGGTGGTAGCATGACGCCGGCAACAACCTCCGGGAGCACCACGACTCCCGCCACTTTGGTGCAGAATCCGATGGTGGGCGTCAATCTGCCTTCCCCTTCGACAGGTGGTTCTCTGGCGTTGTCACTGTTCAATTCAGCCTTTACTCGCATACTTAATCTCGAACTTGCTGCTCTCGAGTCGGATGGCTTGGGCAAGATTGTTTCCAGTCCGCGAGTGATTACCGCAAATAACGTCAAGGCCAAGATTGAAGATGGGACGGAAATTCCTTATGTGACCACCCAGAGCAGCGGGGGGACCACCACTGCAACCGTTAGCTTCAAGCCGGCAAAGCTTTCTTTGGAGGTGACTCCTCAGATTACTCCCGAGGGTACAGTGCGGATGAATCTGGTTGTCAAGAAAGAGGAGGCAGATTGGACCAAGGCTGTAGTTCTTAATGGGTATGCCAATCCGCCTATCAAGAGTTCCATCGTGGAAACGAATGTTGTCGTAGAAAATGGCGGCACCGTAGTGATCGGTGGCGTCTTCATTACCGATACGCAGAACTCAGTTGACAAGGTGCCGTTGCTGGGAGATATCCCGTTCTTTGGCTGGCTGTTCAAATACAAGAACGATCAAGGTAAGCGCCGCGAGCTGCTGGTGTTCATTACGCCGCGAGTCATTTCAGACAAGATGCGTTTTGATTGATGCGACGTAATCGATTGATGAAGGGCCGGCGATGCCGGCCCTTTTTTTGTGTCAACTCAAGACTCAGCTAAAATCACGACCGTGGAACATCGTCGAAACATATATCTTGTCGGTCTGATGGGTGCAGGTAAAACTACTGTCGGGCGCCAACTGGCGAGGCGACTCTCCCGCCCATTTTTCGATACCGATCATGAGATCGTTGAGCGGACGGGCGTGCCGATCCCGACAATTTTCGAAATTGAGGGGGAAGAGGGGTTTCGGCGCCGAGAAGCACAAACGATTTATGATCTTACGGCCGAGAATAATATTGTCTTGGCAACTGGCGGCGGCGTGGTGATCAACCCTGAAAATCGTCGGCGATTGCACGATACCGGATGGGTTGTATATCTGAATGTATCGCCGGTGTTGTTGTATGAGCGTACACGCCATGATCGAAACCGCCCTCTGCTTCGCGTCGAAGACCCTCTGGCAAAGTTGGAGGAACTTCATTCGATCCGGGACCCTCTGTATCGGGAGGTGGCTCATATTGTGGTTGATGGCTCCCATTTGGTTGCCTCGGGCATCGTTCAGTATCTGTTGAGGGAGTTCAACCGTTTATGAAAACCGTGACTCAAACGCTCAATGTTGCGTTGGGTGAGCGTTCTTATCCAATACATATCGGAACGGATGTCTTATCCCGGCCGGAATTGGTTCTGCCCTTTCTCGCCCAGAAAAGAGTGGTTGTGGTAACCAACACGACTGTCGCGCCCCTCTATCTCGACGAGTTTCGTTCCGGGTTGGAAAAGTGCGGAATAGAAACACTACCGGTTGTACTGCCTGACGGAGAGCAGTACAAGACGTGGGAAACGCTAAATCTGATCTTTGACGCTTTGCTTGCTGCCAGGTGCGAGCGCAACACCACGTTGATTGCTCTTGGTGGTGGGGTTATCGGTGATATGGGCGGATTTGCTGCGGCTTGCTATCAGCGCGGAATGCCATTTATTCAGGTTCCAACCACGCTTTTGTCACAAGTGGATTCTTCGGTGGGCGGCAAGACCGCTATTAATCATCCGATGGGCAAAAACATGGTCGGTGCGTTCTATCAGCCAAGGCTTGTACTGGCCGATCTGTCGACGCTCGATACTTTGCCTGACCGGGAATTGAAAGCCGGTCTGGCCGAAGTCATCAAATATGGTCTGATTCGCGATCCGGATTTCTTTGTGTGGCTGGAAGCCAACCTGGAAAAATTGCTGGTCAGGGATAAGTCTGCCTTGGCCTACGCGGTGCATCGCTCTTGTGCCAATAAGGCGGAGGTTGTTGCAGCCGACGAGCGTGAGAGCGGCGAGCGCGCTTTGCTGAATCTGGGGCATACCTTTGGTCATGCCATTGAGACCGGATTGGGCTACGGCGAGTGGTTGCATGGCGAGGCTGTTGCTGCCGGCACATTAATTGCTGCTGAACTGTCTTGTCGGTTGGGCTGGATTGATGCTGATTCGGTGGCGCGGATAGAAAAAATTTTCGTCCGCTCGGGTCTGCCGGTAAAGGCTCCTGATCTTGGCGCTGCTCGTTATCTCGAACTGATGAGCCACGACAAGAAGGTGCAGGATGGAAAATTGCGCCTGGTTCTCCTTCGGGAGATCGGCAAGGCGGTGGTTTCAGATGCGGCCACGACGGCGCAGATGGTTGATGCAATTGAGGCGCGATGCACCTGAACGGGGAAAACGTGACCGTTTAGGGGCGGGATTGGTGCGTCGCAGCATCTTGAATTGACAGGGGTTTACCAGTATATTTGATGGTTGCCTCTAATTTTCGTACAGGCCGCAGCGTTAAATATGACGTTCGGCTTTTTTCATCATTGGCCTTTATTCACCGGCCAAGTTATTTGAAGGAACGCGTGTGATGGAACCGGCAGTACCTGAGCGGCAGGGTTTGTACGACCCAGCCAACGAGCACGACGCTTGCGGCGTGGGCTTTGTTGCCCACTTTAAAGGCCAGAAAAGTCATAGCATCGTCGAGCAGGGTTTGTTGATCCTGAAGAATCTGGATCACCGCGGTGCCGTTGGTGCCGATCCTTTGCAAGGTGACGGTGCCGGTATTCTGATTCAGATTCCGGATCAGTTCTATCGCGAGGAGATGGCCAAGCAGGGTGTTGAACTGCCGCCGAATGGCGAATACGGTGTCGGCATGGTTTTCCTGCCGCAGGAAGCCGCTTCGCGCCACGCTTGCGTCGAAGAGATTGAGCGTTCCGTCAAGGCAGAGGGGCAGGTCATTCTTGGCTGGCGCGATGTGCCGGTCAACGCCGACATGCCAATGTCGCCGACCGTCAAGGCCAAGGAACCGGTGATTCGCCAGATCTTCGTTGGGCGTGGTCCGGACGTCTTCGTGACCGACGCGCTCGAACGCAAGCTGTACATCATTCGCCGTCGTGCCGCCAACGCCATCAAATCGCTGAAGCTGAAGCATGGCCAGGAATTCTATGTGCCGTCTTTCTCGGCGCGCACGGTCAACTACAAAGGTTTGCTGCTGGCCGACCAGGTCGGTGTGTACTACGCCGACCTGCAGGACAAGCGCACTGTTTCCGCGCTTGCGCTTGTGCACCAGCGATTCTCGACCAATACATTCCCGACTTGGGACTTGGCACACCCGTTCCGCTATATCGCCCACAATGGCGAAATCAATACGGTCCGCGGTAACGTCAATTGGTTCAAGGCTCGTGAACAGGCAATTTCCTCGCCGATTCTCGGTGACGACCTGAAGAAGGTCTGGCCGCTGCATTACCCCGGCCAATCTGACTCTGCTTCTTTCGACAATGCGCTCGAACTGCTGGTCATGGGCGGCGGCTACTCGTTGGCCCAGGCTGTCATGCTGATGATTCCGGAAGCCTGGGAAAAGCACACGACGATGGACGAAAACCGTCGTGCCTTCTACGAATATCACGCTGCGATGATGGAGCCGTGGGACGGCCCCGCCGCCGTGGCTTTCACTGATGGCCGCCAGATCGGCGCGACGCTGGACCGTAATGGCCTGCGTCCGGCCCGCTATCTGGTGACCGACGATGACCTCGTCGTTATGGCCTCCGAATCCGGCGTGCTGCCGATTCCGGAAAAGAAGATCGTCAAGAAGTGGCGCCTGCAACCGGGCAAGATGTTCCTGATCGATATGGAACAGGGCCGCATCATCGATGACCAGGAGTTGAAGAACTCGCTGGCCAACGCCAAGCCTTACCGCGAGTGGATCGAAAAGATTCGCATCAAGCTCGACGAAGTGCCGGCCGCCGCCGAAAAGTGTGCCGAGTCCGCGGCTTCCCTGCTCGATCGTCAGCAGGCCTTCGGTTACACGCAGGAAGACGTCAAAGTCATTCTTGAGCCGATGGTGCAGAACGGTGAAGAGGCGACTGGTTCGATGGGTACCGATTCGGCTTTGCCGGTTCTGTCCAGCAAGAACAAGACGCTTTACACCTATTTCAAGCAGTTGTTTGCCCAGGTGACCAACCCGCCAATCGATCCGATCCGCGAAGAGCTGGTCATGTCCCTGGTGTCCTTCATTGGTCCGAAGCCGAACCTGCTGAATACCAACGACATCAACCCGCCGATCCGTCTTGAAGTGTCGCAACCGGTCCTGTCCTTCGCCGACATGGAAAAGCTGCGCAACATCGAGAAGTACACGTCCGGCAAGTTCCGCTCTCTCGAACTGGATATCTGCTACCCGGTCGCCTGGGGCAAGGACGGCATTGAAGCGCGTCTGGCTTCGCTGGCGGCCGATGCCGAGGATGCTGTTCGCTCTGGTGCCAACATCCTGATCGTCTCCGATCGCAAGGTTGATGCCGGGCATGTCGCCATTCCGGCGCTGCTCGCGACTTCCGCGATTCATCAGCATCTGGTCAAGAAGGGCCTACGCACCAGCGCCGGTCTGGTCGTCGAGACCGGTTCGGCCCGCGAGACGCATCACTTTGCCTTGCTGGGTGGTTACGGCGCCGAAGCGGTTCACCCGTATCTGGCCCTCGAAACCATCGAAAGTTTCGCCAAGGGCGATGCCGAGAAGGCCGAGAAGTTCACCAAGAACTTCATCAAGGCAATTGGCAAGGGCCTGAACAAGGTCATGTCCAAGATGGGCATTTCGACCTACATGTCCTATACCGGCGCCCAGATTTTCGAAGCAATCGGTCTGCAGAAGGCATTTGTCGAGAAATATTTCACCGGGACGCCGTCCAATATCGAAGGTATCGGGGTTTTTGAGGTGGCTGAAGAGGCTATTCGTCTGCACGACGAAGCGTTCTCGGCGGACCCCGTGCTGGCCAACATGCTGGATGCCGGTGGCGAATACGCTTACCGTATCCGTGGTGAAGAGCACGTGTGGACCCCGGATTCCATCGCCAAGCTGCAGCATTCGACCCGTTCCGGCAAGTACGAGACGTATAAGGAATACGCCAAGCTGATCAACGATCAGACCAAGCGTCATCTGACCTTGCGCGGCCTGTTCGAATTCAAACCGCAAGGCACGGCGATTCCGCTGGAAGAAGTCGAGCCGGCAAAGGAAATCGTCAAGCGTTTTGCCACGGGCGCCATGTCGCTCGGTTCGATCTCGACAGAAGCGCATACCACGCTGGCGATTGCCATGAACCGGATCGGCGGCAAGTCGAATACCGGTGAAGGTGGCGAGGATGCCAAGCGTTTCCTGCCGCTGAAAGCTGGTCAGAAACTGTCCGAAGTCATCGGTGCCTCGCGTATCGAGCGCGACTATGAATTCAAGGACGGTGATTCACTGCGTTCGGCGATCAAGCAGGTGGCCTCCGGTCGTTTCGGCGTTACTGCCGAGTATCTGGTCAATGCTGACCAGATCCAGATCAAGATGGCCCAGGGCGCCAAGCCAGGTGAAGGTGGTCAGCTGCCGGGTCACAAGGTGTCCGAGTACATTGGCTTCCTGCGTCACTCCGTACCGGGCGTTGGCCTGATTTCGCCGCCGCCGCACCACGACATCTACTCGATTGAGGATCTGGCACAACTGATTCACGACCTGAAGAACGCCAACTCGCGTGCTTCGATCTCCGTCAAGCTGGTTTCCGAAGTCGGAGTTGGTACCGTGGCTGCCGGTGTGGCCAAGGCCAAGGCTGACCACGTCGTGATCGCCGGTTTCGACGGCGGCACGGGTGCTTCGCCGCAATCTTCGATCAAGCATGCAGGTACGCCGTGGGAACTCGGCCTGTCCGAGACCCAGCAGACGTTGGTGCTGAACCGTCTGCGTTCGCGCATTCGTGTTCAGGTCGATGGCCAGATGAAGACTGGTCGCGACGTCGTCGTCGGTGCGCTGCTTGGCGCCGACGAGTTCGGCTTCGCCACAGCACCGCTGGTGGTCGAAGGCTGCATCATGATGCGCAAGTGCCATCTGAATACCTGCCCGGTTGGCGTCGCCACCCAGGATCCGGTACTCCGTCAGCGCTTCTCCGGCCAGCCGGAGCACGTGGTCAACTTCTTCTTCTTCGTCGCCGAAGAAGTACGGGAAATCATGGCTCAGCTGGGTATCCGCAAGTTTGACGATCTGGTCGGTCGTGCCGATCTGCTCGACACCCGTGCCGGTATCGAACACTGGAAGGCCAAGGGTCTGGACTTCTCCAAAGTGTTCTATCAGCCGAGCGTTCCGGCCGAAGTTTCGCGTCGCCATACCGAAACTCAGGATCACGGTCTGGAAAAGGCGCTCGATCACAAGTTGATCGAGCAGGCCAAGCCGGCCCTCGAAAAGGGCCAGAAGGTCCAGATCGAGACCAAGATCATCAACGTGAACCGCACCTGCGGCACCATGCTGTCAGGTGAGGTTGCACGCCGCTATGGCAATGACGGCCTGCCGGACGACACCATTCACGTCAAGCTGACCGGTACTGCCGGCCAGGCCTTCGGTGCTTTCCTGGCCAAGGGCGTGACGCTGGAATTGACCGGCGAAGGCAATGACTACGTTGGCAAGGGCTTGTCGGGTGGTCGTCTGATCATCAAGCCGAGCCCCGATTTCCGTGGCGATACGCAGCAGAACATCATTTGCGGCAATACCGTGATGTACGGTGCAACCGATGGCGAAGCCTACCTGGCGGGCGTCGGTGGCGAGCGCTTCTGCGTCCGCAACTCCGGTGCCACGGCAGTTGTCGAAGGCGTCGGCGACCATGGCTGCGAATACATGACCGGCGGTACGGTCGCGGTGCTGGGTATGACCGGACGCAACTTTGCGGCCGGCATGTCCGGCGGCATCGCCTACGTGCTGGACGAGGATGGCAGCTTCAAGAACCGTTGCAACCTGGCTCAGGTGGCACTGGAGAAGGTTCTGCCGGCCGGCCGTCAGGCTGCTGGTGAGCCGCTGCACGGTGGCGTCGCTGACGAAACGCAACTCAAGGAACTGGTGACCCGTCACGCCGAATACACCGGCAGCGCGACCGCCAAGGCCATCCTGGCCAACTGGGATGCCTACCGCGAGAAGTTCGTCAAAGTCTATCCGCACGAGTACAAGCGCGCCCTCACCGAGATGGCCGCTGCACAGAAGGAGGCCGCATAATGGGCAAGCCGACTGGATTCATGGAGTTCGAGCGTCTCAACGAGAGCTACGACCCGGTTGAACAACGCCTGAAGCATTACAAGGAGTTCGTGCATACGCTGAACGACGAGGATGCAAAGATTCAGGGCGCCCGCTGCATGGACTGTGGCATTCCGTTCTGCAACAACGGCTGCCCGGTGAACAACATCATTCCGGACTGGAATGACCTGGTTTACCGCGGTAACTGGAAGCAGGCGCTGGATGTGCTGCACTCCACCAACAACTTCCCGGATTTCACTGGCCGCATCTGTCCGGCGCCCTGCGAAGCTGCTTGTACGCTGGGCATCAACGCAGCACCGGTCGGTATCAAGTCGATTGAGCATTTCATCATCGACAAGGGCTGGGAATCTGGCTGGGTCGTGCCGCAGCCGCCGAAAGCCAAGACCGGCAAGAAGGTTGCCGTCGTGGGTTCCGGCCCGGCGGGTCTGGCAGCCGCTCAGCAACTGGCGCGTGTTGGCCATGATGTGACGGTTTTCGAGAAGAGCGACCGCATCGGCGGCTTGCTCGGTTACGGCATTCCTGACTTCAAGCTGGAAAAGACGGTGATTGATCGCCGTGTTGCCCAGATGGAAGCCGAAGGCGTTACCTTCAAGACGAAGGTCGTGGTTGGCGACAAGGCCGTGCCGGCCGGCATCAACAACGACGCGATCGAGTTCGTTTCAGCTGACCAGTTGAAGAAGGATTTCGATGCGGTGATTCTGGCTGCAGGTTCCGAAGTGCCGCGCGATCTGCCGGTGCCGGGCCGTGAGCTGAAGGGCATCTACGCTGCGCTGGAATTCCTGATTCCGCAGAACAAGGAAGTCCAGCAGGGCAAGGCCAACCCGATCAACGTCAAGGGCAAGCACGTCATCGTTATCGGTGGCGGCGACACTGGCTCTGACTGTGTCGGAACCTCAAACCGCCATGGTGCTGCCTCAGTCACCCAGTTCGAACTGATGCCGATGCCGCCGGAAGAAGAGAACAAGGCGCTGACCTGGCCATACTGGCCGTACAAGTTGCGTACCTCTTCTTCGCACGACGAAGGCTGCAGCCGTGACTTTGCTGTTGCGACCAAGGGTTTTGTCGATGATGGCAAGGGTAACGTCAAGGCGCTGAAGGCCGTTCGTCTGGACTGGAAGGACGGCAAGATGAGCGAAGTTGCCGGTTCGGAATTCGAGCTGCCGTGCGACAACGCCTTCCTGGCCATGGGCTTCACCAATCCGGTTGGCGGTCTGCTGGATGCCTTTGGCGTCGAGAAGGATGCGCGCCAGAATGCCAAAGCAACGACTGATGGCGAGGGTTGCTACAAGACCAACGTCGACAAGGTTTACGCCGCTGGTGACGTGCGCCGCGGCCAGTCGCTGGTGGTTTGGGCAATTCGCGAAGGTCGTCAGGCGGCTCGTGAGGTCGACGCATTCCTGATGGGTTCGACGACGCTGCCGCGTTAAGCCGAAGCAGGTCCCGAAAAGCCCCGCCATCTGAAAAGATCGCGGGGCTTTTTATTGCTGGTTGACGATGTCGGAGCGCGATGGCCAAAGGCGGACTGTGATCGTGTGAAAACTTCGGCTGTCCGGGCTGACAGACTTCGACAGCCCGCTACAATCGTGTGAAAATGATGAACAAACATAAGGGGGATACATGTCGGCTGAACTGCAACCTGCCCTGCAGGTGACGGCTCCAAGTGGAGCGCTTGACGGGCACATGCTGCTCATTCTGGCCATCATGGTCGTGGCCGGCATTTTGGGCGGTGCCGCGAATTATTTCCTGGCTGACCGCCATGGCGAGCCGGCGCGCCGCGACTGGCTGAAATATCCGGTTTTCGGTGTCGTGGCGGCACTGACCGTGCCGCTCTTCCTGAACATGATTTCCAGCACCCTGCTTGAGGGCGCGCGGACGAAACCGATTGATTTCTACGTTTTTGCCGGCTTTTGCCTGATTTACGTGGTGGCCTCTCGTCGCCTGTTCGAAAACATGGTGCAACTGCTGATGGGGCAGATAGATCAGGTTCGTCGCGATGTTGGTCAAATCAAGCAGCAGAGGCGAGACGAGCCGATCATGGCGCCGACCAGGCTTGAGGCAGAGCCAGCCAAGGTGGCGGAACCCGATCCCAAGGAAGTCCTTTCCTACAATGACGTGGAAATTCTGCGCGCCTTGTCCGAAGAGAGTTTTGTTTACGGCAACCTTGCCGCCATCTGTGACAGCACCGGACTGGCCCGGGATTTTGTCAGTCAGCGATTGACGGTCATGAAGGCGCTGGGGGTTATCGAAACACGGATCAACGACAAGAATGTCCTGCACTGGTTTGTTTCGGCTCGCGGCAAGGCGGTGCTGGGCGACATCCTGGGCGGACAGGAACAGAAGAAGACCGCATGAATTTAGCCGGTGCTTGCCGGCCATTATCCGAAGAAAAAACATGAACATCGTTATTCTCGCTGCCGGTCAAGGCAAGCGCATGCATTCCAACCTCCCCAAAGTGTTGCATCCGATCGCTGGCAAGCCGCTGGCCCAGCATGTGATCGATACGGCGCGCCAGTTGTCACCGGAAAAGCTGATTGTGGTCTATGGCCATGGTGGCGAAGTGGTTCGCTCCACGCTGGCTGCCCCTGACCTTTCCTGGGCCGAGCAGGCACAGCAACTGGGCACCGGCCATGCGGTGGCGCAGGCCTTGTCCGAATTGGGTAGTGCCGCCCAGACGCTGGTACTTTACGGCGATGTGCCGCTGACCACGGTGGCGACACTGAAACGTCTGCTGCAGGCCGGCAAGGATGCCTTGTCGGTGCTGACCGTCGATCTGGCCAATCCGGGCGGCTATGGCCGTATCGTGCGCGATGGCGCCGGCAACATGATCAGCATCGTCGAGGAAAAGGATGCGAGCGCCGAGCAGAAGGCGATTCGAGAAGTGAACACCGGCATCATGGCCGTGCCGACGGCCCGTCTCGCCGACTGGTTGGGCAAGTTGAAGAATGACAATGCGCAGGGCGAGTATTACCTGACCGACATCATCGCGTTGGCGGTGGCCGAGGGCATGCCTGTGCGCACGGCGCAGCCGGAGGGCGAATGGGAAGTGCTCGGCGTCAATAGCAAGGTCCAGTTGGCCGAACTGGAGCGCCAGCATCAGCTTAATCTGGCCAGTGAGTTACTGGTCGCTGGCGTCAGACTGGCCGATCCGGCCCGTATCGATATCCGCGGCGAACTGACGCACGGTCGCGATGTGGCGATCGATGTCGGTTGCGTCTTCGAAGGCAAGGTTGAACTGGCTGACGCTGTCGAGGTCGGTCCTTACTGCGTGCTGAAGAACGTCAAGGTTGGCGCCGGGACGAGAATTGCGGCGTTTTGCCATTTCGAGGATGCGGTCATCGGTCCGGATGGCGTGCTTGGTCCTTATGCCCGCCTGCGGCCGGGTACCGAACTTGGCCCGGAAGTGCACATCGGCAACTTCGTCGAGGTCAAGAAGAGCATCATTGGCGCCCAGTCGAAGGCGAACCATCTGGCCTATATCGGCGATGCCGAGATCGGTCAGCGCGTCAATGTCGGTGCCGGGACCATTACCTGTAATTACGATGGCGCCAACAAGTTCAAGACCATCATCGAAGACGATGTCTTCATCGGTTCCGATACCCAACTGGTCGCTCCTGTCACTGTGGGGCGTGGGGCAACACTGGGGGCTGGCACGACGCTGACCAAGGATGCCCCGCCCGATGCCTTGACCTTCTCGCGCCCCAGGCAGATGACGCTGTCGGGTTGGGAGCGTCCGAAAAAGGTGAAGAAATAATGGATTGGGGATTTACTGCCTTTGCCATCGGCTCGACGCTATCGCTGGCGGCGGGCGGGCTGCTCCTGCTCGTTGGCTACATTGGTACCTTGCCCGCCTCCTTTAGTTTCGGCTGGAAGACCGGTTTGCCCGTATTGCTGCTGCCAGTGATCGGCCCGGTCTGGTTTGCGTTGAGCCGCGGGGCCGAGTTCCGTCGTCCGGCGATTCAGCTGATCGTCGGCGTTGCGCTGCTGGCGCTGGCGACCGCCCTGATCATGGGGCTGGGTCCGTACTTTGCCGACAAGCTGGTTGGCGAAATGCTTGAGGCGGCCAAGAACCGCTGATTCGCCGTTGATTTTTATTTGTTCAGGGAGAAAAAGATGTCCAGATACACAACTGATTCCCTTCGTTCTGTCGCCCTGGTCGGTCACGGTGCTGCCGGCAAGACCAGCCTGGCCGAGGCCTTGCTGTTTGCCACCGGAGCAATCACTGCCAAGGGCAGTGTCGACAAGGGCAGTACCGTCGCCGACTTCGATGCCCAGGAAAAGGAAGCCGGCCATTCCCTGACTTCTGCCGTGGTCAATTTCGGCTACGAGGACACGCACGTTCACCTGATCGATACCCCAGGTTACCCGGACTTCTCCGGGCAGGCCATTGCCGCGCTGGCTGGCGTCGATACGGCGTTGATCGTGGTCAACGCGCAGACCGGTGTCGAATTGATGACCGAGCGCATGATGCGCTACGCTGCCGACCGCAAGCTGTGCCGGATGATCGTTATCAACAAGATTGATGCCGATAACCTCGATTTGCCTGGCCTGGTCGCGGATATCCGTGAGCGTTTCGGCAAGCAATGCATGCTGCTTGATCTGCCCGCGCATGGCGCCGCCGATGTCGTGGAGGTGCTGGAGCACGAGGCTGGCGATGCCGATTTCGAATCCGTCGCCGCCGCTCACCGCGCGCTGATCGACCAGATCGTCGAGGAAGACGAGAACCTGCTCGCCCAATATCTCGAAGATGGTGCCGATCCGAGTAGCGCTGCCTTGCATGCGCCGTTCGAGAAGGCGCTGCGCGAAGGGCATCTGATCCCTATCCTGTTCACCTCGGCCAAGACGGGCGCCGGTATCAAGGAATTGCTGCATGTGCTGGCCTCGCTGGCCCCGAACCCGGCTGAAGGCAACCCGCCGCCGTTCTACAAGGGCGAACCGGGCGACGTGACCGAGCCCTTCCATGCCGAGCCGGATGCCGCCAAGCATGTGCTGGCCCACGTCTTCAAGATCGTGGCCGATCCCTACATGGGCAAGATCGGGGTCTTCCGCGTGCATCAGGGCACGATGAAAAAGGACATGCAGCTCTTCGTCGGCGACAGCAAGCGCCCATTCAAGGTCGCGCACCTGTACCAGTTGCAGGGCAAGGACAGCGTCGAGGTCGATGAACTGCTGCCGGGCGATATTGGCGCCATCGCCAAGGTCGATGAAATCGATTTCGACTGCGTGCTGCACGACTCGCACGATGAGGACCATATTCATCTGGTGCCACTCGAATTTCCGAAGCCGATGGCCGGCCTGGCGGTCGAGACCAAGAAGAAGGGCGACGAGCAGCGTCTGTTCGAAACGCTGGCCAAGCTGGCCATGGAAGATCCGACCTTCGTCGTCGAGCGTCATCCGACCAGCAACGAAACCGTGATTCGTGGTCTGGGCGAAATCCATCTGAAAGCCAAGCTGGCGCGCATGTCTGGTCAGTACAAGCTGGAAGTCGATACCAAGCCGCCGCGCATTCCTTACTGCGAAACCATTACCGGCTCCGCCGAGGCGATGTACCGCCACAAGAAGCAGTCCGGTGGCGCCGGGCAGTTCGGCGAAGTGCATCTGCGCATCGAACCGAAAGGCCGGGGCGAGGGCTTCGAGTTTGTCGATGCGGTCAAGGGCGGCGTCATCCCCGGTGTCTTCATGGCGGCGGTCGAAAAGGGCGTTCGTCAGGGCCTGGAAGGTGGCGTGGTAGCGGGTTACGCAGTTGATGACCTGAAAGTGACGGTATTCGATGGCAAGACCCATGCCGTTGACGGCAAGGAAGTTGCCTTCGTGGTGGCCGGTCGCAAGGCGGTGATTGAAGCCATTCGCGCCGCCAAGCCGATTGTTCTGGAGCCGATCGTCAACATTGAGATCGTTGTTCCGGAGAGCGCGATCGGCGATCTGACCGGCGATCTTTCGGGGCGTCGCGGCCATATCACCGGCACCGATGGCCGTGGTCATGGGCTGGCTGCGATCAGTGGCGAAGTGCCGTTGGCTGAGTTGAACGACTACCAGTCACGCCTGAAGTCGCTGACCGGCGGCCAGGGCAGCTACACGATCGAGTTCGCACGCTACGCTGCCGTGCCGCCGAACATCCAGCAGCAGTTGGCGAGCAAGTTCCAGTTGCACGACGAAGACGAATGATCCTTTTGCTCGGGCGAGTTTTCCCGGGCGCGACGTAGATAGCAAAAGGGGCTGATTTTCAGCCCCTTTTTTCTTCGGTGATTGGCCGAGAGAAAGCCGTGCTAAGCAATATTGAATGCCGACTTGACCCCGTCAAGGACGCGGTTCAGTTCTTTCTCGAAGCGCTCCAGGTTTGCTGAGATATCAGGGCTGCCTGTCGTGATGGCCTGTTCCAGTTCTGCTGCAATGGCGGCCAGCGTATTGGCGCCTATCATGCCGCCGGTGCCCTTCAGGCTATGTGCGCCGCGGGCGGCGCTGACCGTTTCTTCTGAAGCCAGTGCGGAGCGTATGCGATCAGCCTCGCCGATGAAGCGGGTATGGAAATCACGCAGCACTTTTTCGTACAAGGCTGGCCGATTGAGCATGCGGTGCAGGCCGGCCGTCACATCTATGCCGGGAATGTCCGGAATCTGGATCGGCTTCGCCGCCTGGAGCGGAGCGGGAGCGGTTGTTTCAGCGCTGACCGGCGTTGGTCGCCAGCGCTGGATCACGTTGATCAGGTCGGCGGGCTCTATGGGTTTGGTCAGGAAGTCGTTCATTCCCGAGGCGGCGGCGCGTTGCCGTTCTTCGTCAAGGGCGTGCGCGGTCAGGGCGATAATCGGGATGTTGGCGCGTTTCTGCCCGGTCCGGATGCGGCGGGTGGCTTCCAGGCCGTCCATTTCCGGCATCTGGATATCCATCAGGATCAGGTCGATGTCGTCGCCCGCTGCGGCAAGCTGCTCGATGGCCAGTTCGCCATTGTCTGCCATATCGACAGTGGCGCCCAGTGATTCGAGCAGGTCGCGCATGATCAACTGGTTGGTCGGCACATCTTCGGCAACCAGAATGCGCAAGCCGGAGAGTGGTGCGGCAGGGACCGGAACCAGTGTGGCTGGTCGCCGGGGTGGTGCGTCGTCTTCAAGATGGGCCAGCACTTCGCCGATCCGCGCGGCGGTGACCGGTTTTTCAACAATGGCGTCAAAATCTCCCAGGGCATGGCGATAACGGGAGCTGTGTACGTTTTCTCCGGTGACCATGATCAGCTTCGTCGATTGCCCTCGTTCAGAGCGGATGTGCTGGGCTAAAGCAAGGCCATCCATATCCGGCATGTTCAGATCGACCATGATGCAGTCGAATGATGTCATGGCCGATGCATGAAGCGCGGCAAGGGCTGCTTCTCCAGATTCCGCAGCGAGAACGGTGCAGCCATGTTTTTTCAGCAGGCTGGTCAGGACGCTTCTCGCCAGGTTGTTGTCGTCGACAACCAGGACGTGATAGCCGACTTTTCTGAGTGCTTCCGGTTTCGTTTCATCAATCCCCAGCCAGACGCGGAACGAGAAAGTGGAGCCAACTTGCGGGACGCTGTGGGCCCAGATGGTGCCACCCATCATCTCGATCAGTCGCTTGCTGATGGCCAAGCCAAGCCCGGTGCCGCCAAATTTTCGGGTGACGGAGCTATCCGCCTGCGAAAAAGCCCGGAACAGGCTATCAGTTTGTTCGGCCGACATGCCGATCCCGGTATCCTGGATGCGGAACTCGAGTTCGATCCGGTTGTCCTTTTTCGACGCGACATCGATGAAGACGGTGATCGAACCTTCGGCCGTGAACTTGATGGCGTTGCTGACCAGGTTGATCAGTATCTGCGACAGACGCAGGGCATCGCCACGGAGATTCTGTGTGGCGTCAGGGGCAACGACATATTCGAGGACCAGGTTTTTTTCCTGGGCTCGGGTACGAACCAGGCTCGACAGGTTGTCGAGCAGGTCATCGAGCTGGAATGAGCTTTCCTCCAGCTGCATTTTACCGGCGTCGATTTTTGAGAAATCCAGTACGTCATTGACGATGGCCAGCAGCAGTTTGCCAGCCCCTTCAATGCGTTTGACGTACTCCATCTCGCGCTCGCCCAATTTGTTCTGCAGCAGCAAATAGGCAAGTCCGATCACGGCGTTCAACGGCGTGCGGATTTCGTGGCTCATGTTGGCCAGGAATTCTGCTCGGGCCCGGGCAAGTCCTTCTGCTTCCTGGCGAGCTAGTTCGCGCATGGCAGAGAGTGTGCGCTCACGTTCGTTGTTGTAGGCCAGGCGGTTGCGCAGGGATTCCAGCCCCTGGACGACCTGGGCCATTTCATCATTGCCACGAACATCAAGCGCGGTGTCGAAATGCCCGGCTGAAATGGCGTGAAATGTGGGTAGTACCTGGCTGTTCAGCGGGTTCAGAATCAGCTTGCGGAGCAAAATCAGGATAATGACGAAAATGGCGGTGGCCATGGCCAGCCCCCCGGCGATGACCAGCCAGACGATACGGTCGGACAGGGCAGTGAATTCATCGACGGAAGTGCCGCCGGCAACGATCCACTTGGGGTCATCCAGGGTTTCGAAGATGACCAGTTTCTTTCGGGCAACGACCTCTCCTGCCTCTTCATTTTTCCAGCGGTACGAAATTTCGCCGGTGCCGATTCTGGCCATTTCCTCAACCAGCCCCTTGCCGTTATCCATGCGGAAATCCGCGAGGCCTTGCCCTTCCTTGTAAGGGTGGAGGATCAGCGCGCCGAAATTTGCTCCCGGCGTGGTATCGACAATGTAGTAATAACCGGTTTCGCCCACCTGCATCGAGCGCATTTGTCGTTTCAGAGTATCCAGTTGCTCACCAATGTCGATGCCGATGACGGTGGCGCCCACCACTGTCCCTTGTGCATCGAGGATGGGCGTGTAGCGGGTGACATACTGGCGGTTAAAAACCCGGGCCGGGCCGACAAAGGTTTGGCCAGCAGACAACTGCAGATAGGCCGGGTGGTCGGTGGTGAGGTAGGAGCCAACCGGGGAGCTGCCATGGTCGTCAACCGCGGTGGTCATGCGACGCTGGAAGCCCTCTGGGGTCAGAATGAAGATGGTGCCGACTCCGCGCAAATCGTGCAGGAAGATATCAATCGGATTGCCGGGGGAGGCACTCATTTTCTCGATCATGGCCTCGAGGGACTCGCGACTGGCATTCCTCTGGCCACCGATGGCGTCGTAGACTCGTTTGGCCAGCACCTTGGAGTATTCAACGGCTTCTATATTGGCGCCTTCAACACGAGCGGAAACTGCCGCACGAAGCAGGCTGACGTCGTGTTTCAGTTGATTTCGGGCATTTTCATCCAGCGTACGGGAGACATGGCTGGCCAGGAAATAGGTGGTCAGGCCAAGAACCAGCGCCGCTGCGGTCAGCGAAGCGAGGATGAATTTGATGGCGAGCGGGGCATTGCTGAAAGCATTGTGCAGGCTTCTCCAGGGTTTACGCTGGCTCGCCGCACCGTGTTCAAAAACCGGAGCATTGTCGGCATTCTCTTGCATTGCCGCATAGGTCTGTTCAGCCGCCTGGATCTCGCTTCTGCTGGCCTTTCGGCGCATGGACATGTAGCCGGATATTTCATCCTTGTCCCAGATTGGGGAAACATGGGCTTCGACCCAGTAGGCGTCGCCATTCTTGCAGCGATTTTTGATCAGGCCGATCCAGGGGCGCCCCGCCCTGAGGTCTCGCCACAGATCGGCAAAGACTTCGGGCGGCATGTCAGGATGCCGAATCATGTTGTGTGGCTGACCGACGAGTTCTGCCTCGGAGAAGCCACTGATTTCGATGAAGTCGGGATTGACGTAAACGATGCGGCCTTGATTGTCCGTTCGGGAAATGATCAGTTGATCATCCCGTAGTTCGATCTCTTTGCCGCTTACCGCACCGTTATTGCGCATTCGACCCAAATCCGAGAGCGTCCGACCCTGTTTCCAAGGTGGCCGATCAATCAATGATTACAAAAGTGAGCTTCAATTGGGAGGAGGCTCACCCCGTCACAGATAGAACTGACCGTGTTTTTGCTGTCCAGTTTCGTGACAGAAACAAGACTACACAGGTCTGCCGTTGAAGTTAATGCTTCGTGACCCCTAAGTTCGAGAGGTCTTGTTTAAATATATCAGAAAATACAAATATGTCAATGTTTTATTGCGACTGGGGGCTTCAATGTTTCGTCGGGCAAAGGTGCAGACCGAACACCGCGGAAAGGCGCGTTGCGGGTACTCAGTGCTGGCTAGCGCCGGGTTCACCGGACCAGGCGACCGTGGCCAGAAACAGATAGCCAGCGCCGTAGACCGTCTTGAGAAAAGCCGGGCTTTGCGGATCGGGTTCGAGCTTGCGGCGCAGGCGCGAGATGCGGACATCGATGGCGCGGTCGCTGGGGGCAAGGTCGCGCGACCCCATCAGTTTTTCGCGCTGCAGGATGCGGTTCGGATGGCTGACGAAGACCTTCAGCAATTCGGATTCGGCCGTGCTGAGGGCAAGTTCGTCGCCGTTTGGTGCGGTGAGCCGATTGTTGCTCAGGTTGAAGCGCCAGCCGCCGAACTCGGCAATCTGGCGGGCGGGTGTTTCGCTGCTCTCACGCCGGCGCACGATGCTGCGCACCCGGGCGACCAGTTCGCGCGGCTCGAACGGTTTCAGAACGTAATCGTCAGCCCCGAGTTCAAGGCCCATGACGCGGTCGCTGACGTGGGCCCGTCCGGTCAGGATCAGGATGCCGCAGCCAGACTGGGCGCGTACCCGCTGCATGGCTTCGAGGCCATCCATGTCCGGCAGTCCGAGATCGATAATGCACAAGTCCGGCGCCAGGGTGCGCAGACGGCGCAGCAGGTCGCCGGCGCTGCGACACCAGCAGGTGCGGAAACCGAAGTCGCCGAGCACCTGCTCAATGATCTTGGCGACATCGGGATCGTCCTCGACAATGGCGATCAGCTTGGCGGATTCGTTGTCTTTCATGGCGTGCCTCGGTGTGCGCTTTGCAGGGCGCGAGCCAGATCCTGGCGGTCGAATGGTTTGGCGAGAATGGGCAGCGCACTGGTGCCATCCGTTTCGGCTTCATCGGTATAACCGCTCATCAGCACGATGCGCATTTCCGGACGCCGGGCCAGCGTTTGTTCCGCCAGTTGCCGGCCATTGAGGCCGCCGGGCATGATGACATCGCTGACGACGACGGCGATATCGTGGATCTGATCGATCATGTCGAGCGCCTGGGAGCCATCTTCTGCCTCGATGACCGGGTGGCCCAGGTCGATCAGTTGCTGGCGAACGACGCGGCGGACATTCGGATCATCCTCGACGAGCAGGACCAGTTCGCCGCCGTGGGGCAGGGCAGCCTCTTCGCCCGGCAGGTCGATGTCCGGCTCCCGGGCAGCCAGCGGCAGCGCCATCAGCACCGAGGTTCCCTGATCGGGCTGGCTCTGGATCGAAATGCCGCCGCCTGACTGCTTGGCGAAGCCGTAGGCCATGGCCAGACCAAGGCCGCTGCCCAGCCCGAAACGCTTGGTCGTGAAGAAGGGTTCGCAGGCGCGGGAGAGGGTGGCGCCATCCATGCCGCAACCGTTGTCGGCGACTTCGATCAGCACGTAATGGCCGGGCGAGACATCGAAAGCGGTGGCGTCGGTCGTTAGCTCGACGGCGCGCGCCGCGATGTGCAGTCGGCCACCGTCAGGCATGGCATCGCGCGAGTTCAGGGCAAAGTTGAGCAGGGCGCTTTCCAGCTGTCCCGGATCAACCAGGGCATGGATCGAGGCGCCAGCCAGATCGGTCGACACGGCAATCGATTCTGGTAGCGAGCGACGGACCAGCTTGGCCAGGCTGCCAATCAGGCGGCCAATGTCGACGGCCTGCGGTTCCAGCGGCTGTTGACGCGAGAAGGTGAGCAGGCGCTTGATCAGCTGTACGCCGCGCCGGGCCGATTGCAGGGCCGGTTCGACGAATTCATTGACGCCGGCATCGTCCGGCCGGTGATCCTGCAAGGCAGCCAGGTTGCCGATGATGACGGTCAGCAGGTTGTTGAAGTCGTGGGCCAAGCCGCCGGTCAGTTGGCCGATGGCTTCCATTTTCTGGGCCTGGACCAGCGCGGCCTGCATGCGTTTCTGTTCGGTGATTTCGTGCGAGAAGACAAAAAAACCCAGCGTTTCGCCATCGCTGCTGATTTCCGGAACCAGCGTGCTGCGGGCAAAAACGCTCTGGCCCTGGCGTTCCATCTCGTATTCGTAAGTGACCTGCTGACCGGCCAAGGCCCGGTGCACGAAGTCGCGAACCTGGGCGTAGACCTGCGGGCCGATCACATCGAGTACGCCCCGACCGGTGACCCCGCCTTCTGGATGGCCATACCAGTCCGCATAACCCTTGTTGGCGTACTGGTAAACCTCATGCTGGTCCACGTAGCCGATCAGGATGGGGATGGTGTCGTTGATCAGCCGCAGGCGGGCTTCGCTGCGACCCAGTGCGGCGGCAATGCGGACGTTGTCTTCATTGGCCAGGCGCAGGTTGGCATTGGCGTTCTCGAGCTGGGCGGTACGCCGGAGCACGCGCTCCTCGAGCTGCATGTTCTGATGTTCGGTCAGGTGCTCGATATAGCGTTGTTCGGTGATATCGCTGTACAGGGTGACCAGCCCCTTGTGCGGCAAGGGTTCGCCGCGCAGCAGCAGGACCCGGCCATTCGGACGCTGGCGCTCGGTGAGGTGGGGGGTGAAATTCCGGGCGGCTGCCACGCGCTCGGTGATCTGGGACTCGATATCGCCGGGACCATACTCGCCGCGTTCGGCGTTATAACGGATAAAGCTTTCGAACGGGGCGCCGATGTAGGCCAGCGTTTCCGGAAAATCGAGCAGCTTGAGGAAGTTGCGGTTCCAGGCGACCAGCCGCAAATCGGCATCGAATACGGTAATGCCCTGGTCGAGAAGGTCCAGCCCGGCCTGCAACATTTCGTGGCGCGGTGTGGTGGGTGAAGAGGCGTCTTCAAGAAGCATCGGGCGATTCTAGTTCAGGCGGCACGGCTGACTTCATGGTGTAACGATTCGTTACATTCTGCCAATAGTTCAGCAAAAGTATTTTGTCATTCTCAAGAAAAATATAAAAACCTTGCCCCAACGAGAACAGCACATTCGGCAAGAAACGTGAGGAGATTCACTGTGGTAAATCCGTATACCGTTGGGCTGGAGCGTAATCCGGCCAACTATGTTCCGCTGTCGCCGCTGTCGTTCCTCGAGCGCTCGGCATTCATCTATCCCAAGCGTATTTCGGTTATCCAGGGTGCCCGCCAATATACCTGGAAGGAAAGCTACGACCGCGCTCGCCAGCTGGCTTCAGCGCTGAAGAGTCGTGGCATTGGCAAGGGCGATACGGTGGCCGTGATGTTGCCGAATACGGCTTCGATGTTCGAGTGTCACTTCGGCATCCCGATGATCGGCGCCGTGCTCAATACGCTGAATACCCGCCTTGACGCCGAAGCCATTGCCTTCATGCTGGCCCACGGCGAAGCCAAAGTATTGATCACTGATCCCGAGTTTTCCAAGGTGGTGAAGCCCGCGCTGGAACTGCTTGAAGGGCCGAAACCACTGGTCATCGATAGCCTCGATCCCGACTACACCGAAGGCGAGTCCCTGGGTGAAAAGGACTACGAGTCCTTCCTCAACGAAGGCGAGCCTGACTTTGCCTGGCAACTGCCAGAAGACGAGTGGGATGCCATCGCGCTGAACTACACCTCCGGCACCACCGGCAACCCGAAAGGTGTCGTTTATCACCATCGCGGCGCCTATCTGAATTCGGCATCGAACATTATTTCCTGGGGCATGCCGCCGCACTCGGTTTATCTGTGGACGCTGCCGATGTTCCACTGCAACGGCTGGTGCTTCCCATGGACGTTGGCGGCCAATGCCGGGACCAGCGTTTGCCTGCGTCGCGTCGACCCGGTGCTGATCTTTGGTTTGATCAAGGAGCACAAGGTTAGTCACATGTGCGGTGCGCCGATTGTGTACGGCATGATGATCAACGCGCCGGAAACGCTGCGCGAAGGCATCACCCACACCGTCAACGGCTTGATCGCCGGTGCTGCGCCTCCGGCTGCCATTATCGAAGGCGCCCAGCGCATGGGCTTCAACATTACCCACGTTTATGGCCTGACCGAAACCTACGGCCCGGCCTCGGTCTGTGCCAAGCAGCCGGAGTGGGATCGTTTGCCGATTGACCTGCAGGCGGCCCGCAACGGCCGTCAAGGTGTGCGCTATCACATGCAGGAAGCGATTGCCGTGCTCGACCCGGTTTCCATGGAGCCGGTGCCCTGGGACGGTGAAACCATGGGCGAAATCATGTTCCGCGGCAACCTGGTCATGAAGGGCTACCTGAAGAACGAGAAGGCTTCCGAAGAGGCCTTTGCGGGAGGGTGGTTCCATACTGGCGACCTGGCCGTCGTGCATAGCGATGGCTACGTCAAGATCAAGGATCGCTCCAAGGATGTGATCATCTCCGGTGGCGAGAATATTTCGTCGCTGGAGGTCGAGGACGTGCTCTACCGACACCCGGCCGTGATCGCCGCTGCCGTGGTGGCCAAGCCCGACGAGAAGTGGGGTGAAGTGCCGGCGGCCTTCATCGAATTGAAGACCGATGCCAAGTGCACAGAAGCCGAGATCATTGAGCACTGCCGCGCTCACCTGGCTCGCTTCAAGGTGCCCAAGCAGGTGGTGTTCGGTGAACTGCCGAAGACCTCGACCGGTAAAATCCAGAAGTACGTCCTGCGTCAGCACGCCAATTCGGCGCTGGCCATCGAGTAAGTCTTGCTGCGCTTCCCGCCTTGGCGGGAGGCTTCGCCGCACCCCGTCGAGGCGGGGTGATGCCCCCTGGTTTTTCAAAGGAATAAATCTATGAGTACCTACATCGCCCCGATTCGCGACATGCAGTTCGTCCTCAACGAAGTGGCCGGCCTGGAAGAAATCTGTGCCCTGCCCGGTAATGAGGAATGTTCGGTCGAACTGGTCGAATCCATTCTCGACGAAGCTTCCAAGTTCGCCACCGGCGTGCTCGACCCGATCAACAAGGTCGGTGACCGCACCGGTCACGTCTGCAAGGACGGCGTCGTCACCACGGCGCCAGGCTTCAAGGAAGCCTACAAGCTGTTCGCCGAGACCGGCTGGATGTCCATGCCGTTCGATCCGGAATTCGGTGGCCAGGGTCTGCCGGCCGTCGTTTCGATGGCCGTCAATGAAATGTGGAAGGGCGCCAACATGGCCTTCGGCCTGTGCCCGATGCTGACTGGCGGTGCCATCGAAGCCATCGCCCACCACGCTTCCGACGAACTGAAGCAGAAGTACCTGCCGAAGATGGTCGAAGGCACCTGGACCGGTACGATGAACCTGACCGAGCCGAACGCCGGCTCCGATCTCGCCGCCATCTCCTCCAAGGCCAAGGCCGTTGGTGACGGCACCTATCTGGTGAGCGGTACCAAGATCTTCATCACCTGGGGCGAGCATGATGTCGCCGAGAACATCATCCACCTCGTGCTGGCCCGCCTGCCGGACGCACCGCCGGGACTGAAGGGCATCTCGCTGTTCCTGGTACCGAAGTTTCTGGTCAATGACGACGGTTCCCTCGGCGCCCGCAACGACCTGATCTGCGCCTCGATCGAACACAAGCTGGGCATCCACGGCAGCCCGACCGCCGTCATGTCCTACGGCGAGAAGGAAGGCGCCATCGGCTACCTGGTCGGCGAAGAGAACAAGGGCATCGGCTACATGTTCACGATGATGAACCACGCCCGCGTCAACGTCGGCCTGGAAGGCGTCGGTATCGCCGAGCGCGCCTACCAGCACGCCCTGTGGTATGCCCGCGAACGTGTTCAGGGCGCCATCATTGGCGACAAGTCCAGCGAGAAGAAGCCCATCCTGCATCACCCGGACGTCCGTCGTCTGCTGATGGACTGCAAGGCCCGCACCGAAGCCATGCGCACGCTGGCCTATTACGGCGCCGCCAACATCGACAAGGCGCATGCCGGCGATGCCGCCGCGCAGGCCCGCATCGACCTGCTGACCCCGGTCATCAAGGGCTGGAGCACAGAGCAGGGCGTCGAGCTGTCGTCAACCGCGCTGCAGGTCTTCGGTGGTGTCGGCTTTGTCGAGGAAACCGGCGCGGCCCAGTACTACCGCGATTCGCGCATCACCACCATCTACGAAGGCACTACCGCCATCCAGGCCAATGACCTGGTCGGCCGCAAGCTGGCCCGCGAGAAGGTGCCGGGTGCTGCGATGAAGACGCTGATCGCCGAAATGACCGCCACGGCCGAAGAACTCGCCGGCAATGCCCAGTTGGCCAATATCGCCGCCAACCTGAAGGCCGCGATCGCCGCCCAGCAAAAGGCCGTTGACTGGATCCTCGCCAACTACGAAAGCGCCCCGCAGGCGGTCCATGCCGGTTCCGTGCCTTTCCTGAAGCAGACCGGCATTGTGGTCGGCGGCTGGCTGATGGCCAAGTCCGCCGCCATTGCCGCCAAGCATCTGGCTGATGGCAGCACCGACGACTTCTACAAGGCCAAGCTGGCGACCGCTGAGTACTTCGCCACCCACCAGCTGCCGTTCGCCGCTGCCTACGCTGCCGAAGTCACCGGTGGTGCGGCCTCGACGCTCGGCCTGGCCGAAACCCTGTTCTGAAAATGACCATGCGTACCGATCGCGATGCGATGGAATACGATGTCGTGATCATCGGCGGCGGCCCTTCGGGGCTGTCGGCGGCGATCCGCATCAAGCAGCTGGCCGAACAGGCTGGCAAGGAAGTGTCGGTCTGCCTGCTGGAGAAGGGCTCCGAAATCGGCGCCCATATCTTGTCGGGCGCCGTGCTGGAACCGCATGCCCTGAACGAACTGTTCCCGGACTGGAAGGAGCGCGGTGCGCCCCTGAATACGCCGGCCGGTGAGGATCGCTTCCTGTTTCTGACCGAAGGCGGTTCGTTCAAGCTGCCGACCCCGCCGCAGATGTCCAACCACGGCAACTACATCATCAGCCTGGGCAACCTCTGCCGCTGGCTGGGTGAGCAGGCCGAGGCGCTGGGTGTCGAGATCTACCCGGGCTTCGCCGCCGCCGAGGTGCTCTATCACGAGGACGGTTCGGTCAAGGGCGTCGCTACCGGCGACCTGGGCATCGGCAAGGATGGCCAGCCGGGCCATAACTTCCAGCCGGGCATGGAGTTGCATGCCAAACAGACCATCTTCGCTGAAGGCTGTCGCGGTTCGCTGACCAAGGAATTGTTTGGCCAGTTCAACCTGCGCGACGGCGTCGATCCGCAAACCTACGGCATCGGCATCAAGGAACTGTGGGAAATCGACCCGGCCAAGCATCAGCCCGGCCTGATCGTGCATACGGTGGGCTGGCCGGTGGATTCGGCCACCTATGGCGGTTCCTTCCTCTACCACCTGGAAAACAACCTGGTGGCGGTGGGCTATGTCGTCGGCCTCGACTACAAGAACCCGTGGCTGTCGCCGTACGAGGAATTCCAGCGCTACAAGACGCACCCGGCCATTCGTGGCTTCTTCGAGGGCGGCCGGCGCATTTCCTACGGTGCCCGCGCGCTGTCCGAAGGCGGTTACCAGTCCGTGCCCAAGCTGCATTTCCCGGGCGGCCTGCTGGTCGGCGATACCGCCGGCTTTCTCAACGTGCCGAAGATCAAGGGAACGCACATGGCCATGGAGTCCGGCATCGTTGCCGCCAAGGCGGTGTTCGAGCACCTGTGCAAGGACAACGCCGGGGCCGAAGTCGTCGAGTATGGCGAACAGATCAAGCAGAGCTGGCTGTGGGCCGAGTTGTACAAGGTCCGCAATATCCGTCCGGCCTTCAAGTGGGGCTTGCTGGGTGGCCTGGCCTACGGCGCCATCGACACCTTCCTGTTTGGCGGCAAGGCGCCGTGGACCATGCGTCATCACGACGACCACAGCCAGCTGGGCGACAAGAACGCTTATCCGAAAATCGATTACCCGAAGCCGGATGGCAAGATCAGCTTTGATCGCCTGTCCTCGGTTTTCCTGTCGGCGACCAACCACGAGGAAAACCAGCAGACGCACCTGCGCCTGAAGGATGAGTCGGTGGCCATCTCGGTCAATTACGCCAAGTACGGTGCACCGGAAACGCGTTATTGCCCGGCCGGCGTGTACGAAATCCTCGGCGAGGAAGAGGGCAAGCCACGGTTGCAGATCAATGGCCAGAACTGTCTGCACTGCAAGACCTGCGACATCAAGGATCCGACCCAGAATATCAACTGGACGGTGCCAGAGGGGGGCGGCGGGCCGAATTACCCAAACATGTAGTCAGCTTTCTCTGCCGGGTCATCGCTGCAAAATAATACTAATCAGGGAGTAATTCATGACAGCATCAACTGCGACAGTTACCGAAACCAAGATCATGATGTCCGATCCGACAGCGCTCGGGGTGTTCGGCTTATCGATGGTCACTTTCGTTGCTGCATCCCAGAAAATGGGCTGGACCACAGGAGCGACCTACATCATTCCGTGGGCCCTGTTGCTGGGGTCGCTGGCTCAGATCTGGGCGTCGACGATCGACTTCAAGAAGAACAACTATTTCGGCTCCATCGTACTCGGGGCTTATGGCTTGTTCTGGTCTGCCGTAGCCATGCATTGGGCGATCAGCCAGGGTTGGCTTGGTGCTGTCGATCCCGCCAAGGCAGACCCGCGTCAGCTTGCCTACGCTTGTTTCGGGTATTTCTTTTTCTCCTTGTTCATCATGGTGGCGGCGTTTGAGGTGAACAAGATGTTTGCCCTCATGCTGGTTTTGATCAATGTTTTGTTGCCTTCGCTTGGCTTGTCCATTCTTGGCGTCAATCCACCGTTGTTTTCGGCCCTGGCCGCCTGGTCAGAACTGTTGATTTCCTTGGCAGGCTTTTACACAGCCGGCGGCCTTTTCCTCAATAGTTACTTCGGCCGTACGCTGATTCCTCTCGGCAAGCCCTTCGGCTTTATCCGTAAGGGGCCCGCGAAATAATCTGCTTGCCGTTCCGGGGCGCTGCTGCGACGGAACACTAAGTACTCTGCGGGAGAGACTTCGGAGAACAGCAACCGTTGTCTCATTCCTTTTGGGAGCCTTCGGGCTCCCTTTTTTTGTCTCGGTATGACATTTATGTAATTTTTACAAAAATTATCGATTGTTCATTAAATCGGCGCTATGCTTACCGTTTGGGTATTACTAAAGTATTAATTTTGAATGTTGAAGGACGCTGATGAGTGACACTGGAGCAAACCGCCTGCCCGGTCTTCTGGGCAAGCTGGGAAAAATGACCTCGATTCGCGATACAGAGGTGCTCGAACAAAGTTTGTTGCGCACGCTGGGGCCGTTGCTCGGTGTGTTGGATACTTCGCTTTACCGTACCGACGAGCAGCAGCACATGGCTCGCGTGATCAACTACCATCGCTCCAAGGTCATCGAAGCCGACGGTGTGGCTCGGATGGTCGAGCGGGTCGAGGAGGTTTCACGCCTGAACGACCTGCCGCCTGAGGTCATTGCCCTGACCGACAATGTGCGCCTGCTTGGGAAACCGTGCACCCGCAAGCTGGACCAGGAGCTGCTCGTTGCCTACCCGCTATTTGGCGGGAATGACGTTTGCGGCTACTTCGTCTTCCAGCGCGACCGCGAGGTGCAGGCCACGGAGGATGCCATGATCCGAGGCGTCCTCGAAGTGTTCTCGAACTACTATGCGCTGCTCGACATCAGCCAGCGCGACCGGCTAACCGGCCTGTTCAACCGTCAAGCCCTGGAAAGCAGCTTCGACCGCATCTGGCGGGCGCTCGGTCGCCCAGATCACTTTGCCGAGCGGGAAAATGGCCGGCGTAGTTCGCCGGGCGAGAACTATTGGCTGGCGGTGATCGATATCGACCACTTCAAGAGCATCAACGACCGCTTCGGCCACATGGTCGGCGATGAGATCTTGCTATTGGCCTCGCGCCTGATGATCGCTACTTTCCGCGGCTCAGACCTGCTCTACCGCTATGGTGGCGAGGAATTCGTCGCCATCATCGCTGCCGAGAACGCGGCCATTGCCAGAAATGTCTTTGAGCGCGTCCGTCTGGCCATTGAAGCGCATGTCTTTCCTCGTATCGATAAGCTGACAGTCAGTATCGGCTACAGCCAGGTCTCACTCGATATTCTGCCGGTCGAAGTGCTCAGCCGGGCCGACCGCAGTCTTTATCAGGCCAAGCAGGATGGGCGAAATCGTGTTTACGCCTATCAGGAACTGGTCGAATCTGGCGTTTTCGAACCCCAGACTTACGACGAAGTGGAATTCTTCTAAACATCGAAAGGGTGGCAGGCGGAGCCCTGCTACCTGGTCTGCATCGCGAACCAATAGCTGATCGGGGCGAGTCATAGCGCAAACCGGTCGCCATTGGCGAACCAGTCAATTTGTCGTGGCGGCTGATTATTCCATGTCCGCCCCGGCGGCTTCGCTTCAGCTCGCCTTTGGTTCGGCGGCGGCCAGTTTTGGCCTTTCGAACAGCGAACTGATGATGACGCGCCCGATGGCCGGGTTGTCCGGTACGGCGTACATCACGTCGACCATCATTTCCTCGAAAATGCCGCGCAGGCTGCGGGCGCCGGCCTTGTATTCGATGGCGAGTTCAGCCATCTGGCGGAAAACGTTGGGTTCCACCTGCAAGTCGACGCCATCGGCCGCCAGCATGGCCTGAAATTGCTTGTAGATGGCGTTTTTCGGCTCGGTCAGGATGCGGACCAGCATGTCCTGCGACAGATCATGCAGGCGGGTGACGATCGGCAGGCGGCCGGCAAATTCGGGGATCAGACCGAATTCGAGCAGGTCGGTCGGTTTGACACGGGCGTTCAAGCGTTCGAGGATTTTCTGGTCGTCGCCTTCGGCGGTCGAGATAAAGCCAAAGGTGTGCGTCTTGGTCAGGATGTGGTCGAGCCCGACAAAGGCGCCGCCGCAGATGAACAGAATATTGGTGGTGTCGATATGGCGGCCATCCTTCAGGCGGACCGGCGCGCCTTCCATGATCTTGAGCAGGGCGTGCTGGACGCTTTCGCCGGAGGTGGCGCGGGATTCGCCGCCGACGGCCTTGAGCTTGTCGACTTCATCGACGAAAACGATGCCGCGCTGGGCGAGTGCCAGGTCGTCGTTGGCCCGGTCGAGCAGGCGATGCAGGATGGCTTCGATTTCGTCGCCGACAAATTGCGTCTGGGCCAGCGAGGTGGCATCGGCGGTCACGAAGGGGACGTCGAGGATGCGGGCCAGCGTTTCGCAAAGCAGGGTTTTGCCGGTGCCGGTCGGGCCAATCAGCAGGATGTTGCTTTTGGTCAGCTCAACACTGTCTTCCGCGATATTCGCCATGCGGCGGAAATGGGCGTAGATGGCGACAGCCAGTGTTTTCTTGGCGTCGTCCTGGCCGATCACGTGGTCGGAAAGGCGGCGGACGATTTCGCTGGGCTTGAGCAAGGTGGGCATCGGGCAACTCCTCGGACGGTATGTTCGGATGCTAGTCGTGCCGGGCGTTTTCGGGAAGCTCGATCTGGTCATTGAGAAGCCACCGGTGGTCCGCTGTGCGAAGCGCAGGGTGGCGCAAGTCTGTTTTCCGAAGTTCGGAGCAGGCTGCTAGACTGCTCCAAGGGAGGTGGCCGGATACGATGGGTGTATTTCAGAGCAAAGCGGAAATGAGCCGGCGGGTCGGCTGGTTTGGCATCGTGATCCTGATTGCCATGCTGGCTGCGGTCGCCGTCGCCGTCAAGGCGATGCGCGACCAGGAAATCGACGACTGGCGTCAGCAGATGGGCAATATGTCGCTGATCCTTGCCGAGCATACTTCGCAGACCATTCTGTCGGCCTATGTCGTGCTCGATTCCGTCACTGAGCGTGTCCGACAGGCCAAAGTGACGGATCAGGCGAGTTTCCGCGCCCGACTGGCGACGCCCGAAATGTTTCAGATGTTGCGTGACCAGATCCGTGGCCTGCCCCAGGTCGATGTCGCATCGATCGTTGCTGCCAATGGCGACAACATCAATTTCAGTCGCGCCTACCCGATCCCAGCGATCAACCTGGCCGAGCGCGACTATTTCAAGGCGCACCTGAGCAACCCCGGCCTTGGTGATTTCATCAGTCAGCCGGTGCGCAACAAGGGCAACGGCAAGTGGACCTTCTACATCAGCCGCCGGCTCAATGATGCCAAAGGGGAGTTTCTCGGACTGGTCCTGGTCGGCATCTCGGTTGAAGTGTTTACCAACTTTTACCAGCGTGTTGCCCACAACCTGGGCGAGGGCGCCAGCATCAGCCTGTTTCGTGACGATCTGACCCTGCTGACGCGCTGGCCGCACAGGGATGAGGTAATCGGTACCGTCAATCGGAGTGGTACCGCCTACGACGTGATCGCGGTACTCAAGCAGGACGAGGGCGTGGTGCTGCGCGATACGCCACGCTTTTCGACCGGCAAGCGGGAGCTGCGGGTGGCTGCAGTCCGCAAGATTGATCGCTATCCCCTGGTGCTTGCCATCGTGGCGACCGATGACCTGTTTCTGGCCGGTTGGCGCCGCTCGGCCTGGCTGATTGCCGGGGTCAGTATCGTCGGTGCGATGAGCTTGCTGATCGTTCTTCTCATTCTGGTTCGCAACCTGCGGCAACGCGAAGCGGTTATGGCGGAGATGGAGCAACTGAAGCTGGCAGCCGAGGCGGCAAACCTGGCCAAGTCCAGTTTTCTGGCCACCATGAGCCATGAAATCCGGACGCCGATGAACGGGATACTCGGTATGGCGCAGTTGCTGTTGATGTCCGGAAGCGCTGAAGATGAACGTCACGAATACGCCCGAACCATTCTGAATTCCGGCCAGACGCTGCTTTCCCTGCTCAACGACATTCTGGATATCTCCAAGGTCGAGGCCGGCAAGCTTGAATTGAAGCCGGCCGTCTTCGCGCCGCAGGGAGTCATCGAGGAAGTCGTCGGGCTGTTTTTCTCCCAGGCAGAAGCCAAGGGATTAAGTATTACCGCGCAGTGGCATGGGCCGGCCGCTCAGCGTTACCGGGCCGATCAGATTCGCTTGCGCCAGATATTGACGAATCTGCTGAGCAACGCCGTCAAATTTACCAAGCAGGGCGCTATCCGGGTCGAAGCGCGCGAAATCGAGCGCGAAGACGGATGGGCCAGGCTGGAATTTGCAGTGATCGACAGCGGAATTGGCATCGCACCGGAGAAACGGGCCTTGCTGTTCAAACCATTTTCGCAGCTGGATAGCTCGGCGACGCGCCAGTACGGCGGTACCGGGCTTGGGCTGTCCATTGTTCGCAGCCTGGCGGAACTGATGGGGGGCGAGGCTGGCGTCGAAAGTCAGCCCGGCCAGGGGGCGCGCTTCTGGGTGCGGATCAGGGCCGAGTGTCTGCATGAAAATGAAGAAAGCCGCAGTATCGAACGACCTGTCGTGGCGCTGGCACCTGTCGAACCGGCCATCTCGGGGCATGTGCTGGTCGTTGAGGACAATCCGACCAATCGCAAGGTCATCGAGGCCATGCTCCGGAAATTGCATATCCGGAGCGACAGCGTAGACAACGGGCGAGCGGCAGTCGATGCCTTGGCGCAGGGGATGCGCCCTGATCTGGTGCTGATGGATGTCCAGATGCCGGTGATGGACGGAATCCAGGCGACGATGCTGATTCGTCAGCGGGAGGCTGAAACGGGGCAGTCCCGTTTGCCTATCGTTGCCCTGACCGCCGGCGCTTTCGATGAGGATAGGCAGCACTGCCTGGTCGCCGGGATGGATGATTTCATGTCCAAGCCAGTCAATCTGAATGACCTGGAAAAAATGCTGGTTAAATGGATGAGACTGCGCGGGGGCGCCAGCCACGGTGAGGCCTAGTTAGCCTGTCGCATAGCTGCCCAGAGGGTAAAATAGCGGATTGACTGTGTGATCGGCAGCGGCCATCCAGCCGCGCCAAATCCGCCTCGCCCGACTTCATTTTCCTGCAGGAATCCCTTCATGCTACCGAAGCTCTCTTCCTTCCCCGGCGTTCAAGGCCCGGTCGTCATTATCGTGATGGACGGCTACGGTCTGCCCAAGACTGACGTCGGCAGCGCCATCGCTGCCGCCAGGAAACCGACCCTCGACCGCCTGTTTGCCAGCTACCCGAATGTTCGCCTGCGGGCCCACGGCACTGCAGTCGGCATGCCTTCCGATGACGACATGGGCAATTCCGAAGTCGGCCATAACGCCATCGGCGCCGGGCAGGTTTACAGCCAGGGCGCCTCGCTGGTGTCCAACGCCATTGCGTCCGGTGCCATCTGGCAGGGTGAGGCATGGCAGCAGATTGTTGCTGGCGCCAAGGCCGGTCGTGGCGTCATGCATTTCATGGGCCTGTTCTCCGACGGCAACGTGCATAGCCACATCGATCACCTGAAGGCGATGGTCGTTCAGGCCAAGGCCGAGGGCATCAGGACCGTGCGCATTCATGCCTTGCTCGATGGCCGTGATGTGCCGGAAACCAGTGCCCTCGATTACGTGGTGCCGTTCGAAGCCTTCCTGGCCGAGATCAGCCGCGACGGCTTCGATGCCCGCATCGCCTCCGGCGGTGGCCGCCAGTACATCACGATGGACCGCTACGACGCCAACTGGGCGATGGTTGACAAGGGCTGGCAGACCCATGTCCTTGGCCGAGGCACGCAGTTCGCCAACGCCACGGCGGCAGTCAACGGCCTGCGCGAGCAGAATCCGGGCACCATCGACCAGGATCTGCCGGAATTCGTTGTTGCCGAGAACGGCAAGGCCATCGGCACCATCGAGGATGGCGATTCGGTCGTCTTCTTCAATTTCCGCGGCGACCGCGCCATCGAGATCACCCGGGCTTTCGAAGAGGCTGCGTTCGACAAGTTCGACCGCGTTCGTTTCCCGAAAGTGACCTACGCCGGCATGCTGCAATACGACGGCGACCTGAAATTGCCGGCCCGCTTCCTGGTCGCACCGCCGGCGATCAAGGACACGACCGGCGAATGGTTCGCCAAGTCCGGTATCGCCCAGTTCGCCTGTTCGGAAACGCAGAAATTCGGTCACGTCACCTATTTCTGGAATGGCAACCGCTCCGGCAAGTTCGACGGCGAAACCTGGCAGGAAGTGCCGAGCGACGTCGTGCCCTTCGAGCAGCGGCCATGGATGAAGGCGGCCGAAATCGCCGATGCGATGATCGCCGCCCTGCAGAGCGGCCAGTACCGGACCCTGCGCTGCAATTTCGCCAACGGCGACATGGTTGGCCACACCGGCAATTTCAGCGCCGCGACGCTGGCCGTCGAAGCCGTAGATCTGTCGCTGGCCCGCGTGCTACAGGCCATCGATGCGGCTGGTGGCGTCGCCCTGATCACGGCCGACCACGGCAACGCCGACGAAATGTTCGAGCTGGACAAGAAGACCAAGCAACCGGCCATGAACAAGGACGGCTCGTTCAAGGCCAAGACGGCGCACACGCTGAACCCGGTGCCGCTGATCCTCTACGACAACGTCAGTGGTGGCAAGCTGGGCCTGAAGCAGACTGAGACGGCCGGCCTGTCGAACATCGCGGCCACGGTGGCCAACCTGCTCGGGCTGGAGAAGCATGCGGCCTGGGACGAAAGCCTGCTCGAAATCAAGTAAGCGACGCCCGCTTGGCGACAGGGCGCGTTGCCGCAAGGCACGCGCCTTTTTTCCGCCTGCCGGGGGCGGATCAGCCGAGTCGATGCAATAAGGCTGTCGGTGGGGCGAGGCTGAATAAAGCGAGCCTAGTTGCGTTGCCCGTGGCCAGAAGCGCTTGGCCGATTTGTTGACGGCGTTTTTTTTGCTCGATGTGTCCTGGCCTTCGGATGCTTCGCATCGTTGCTCTCGCTCTGATCTTCCGCCAGCGCAATCCGGTTGCGGCCGGCCGCCTTGGCCCGATAAAGTGCCTCGTCGGCCCGGGCGAGTGCCTGCTCGGGGAGCGTGTCGCTTGCCTCAAGGGCGCTAACGCCAATGCTGACGGAGAGGGCGGTCGGCTGGCCGCCAAGGCTGAATTTTGTCGCGCTGATCTTCTTGCGCAAGCGCTCGGCGAAAATGGCTGCCGTTGCCAGGTCGGAGCCGGGCAACAGAATGGCGAATTCATCGCCGCCGATCCGCCCGGCAATATCTTCCCGGCGCAGTTGGTCGCGCATCAGCCCGGCCAGAAGGCGCAGCGCGGTATCGCCGGCGGCATGGCCGACACTGTCGTTGATCTGCTTGAAGTGGTCGACGTCGATCGCCAGCACGCCGGCCTTCTGGTTGCTGTCCCGATGTAGCCGGGAGAGCGCCTCTGCCATCCGGTTCGTGAAATGACGCCGATTGGCGAGTTCGGTCAGCGAGTCGGTGGTCGCCAGGCGGCGCAACTCGGCCTCTTCTGCCTGGCTCTGGGTGAGATTCTCGAAAATCCCCATTGCTGCCATCTGTCCTTGCCATTCGACCATGCTGACGTGCAGGCGGCAATCGATGATCCGGCCCTGCCTGTTGACGATCCGCAGGTCGTATTCCTGCGGCGCCACTTCCCCGGCCATGCGCTTGCGGTGCGCGTCCGTGGCGATGGGACGGTCGTCTTCAAAAATCAGCGGGAGAAAATCGCGCCCGATACACTCTTCCGGGGTGTATCCCATCAGTTCAAAACCCTTGGGATTGAGGTATTGGAGAATGCCGTTCTGGGCGATGGCAATGCCCAGCGGCAGATTTTCGATGAAGCTGCGGTAACGTCGCTCGCTTTCCTTCAGCGCCTCTTCCATGACGTGGTGTTCGGTGATATCGCGGGCAAAACCCATGCTCCCCGGGGGCTGTCCTTCGATGACGATGGGTGAGTTGTAGATTTCGAAGCAGCGCGCTACGCCGGCCATTTCGACGACTTTTCTGATGCTGGTTGCCTCGCCGCCGAGTCGGATGGAGCGATCCTCCTTCTGGCGGGAGAGCGCCCGTTCTGGCGTGGTAATGTCGAAATCGGTCTTGCCGACCAGTTCGTCGGCCGAGGACCAGCCGTAATTCCTGGCAAAAGGCGTATTGACGGCAAGAAAGGCGCTTTCCTTGTCCTTGAGCCAGACGACGAAAGGAAAGTTGTCGAGCAGGGCGCGCTGGTATTGGGCGCGGTCCTGCTGGGCTTTTTCGGCCAGTTTTTCGGCTGAGATGTCGATCACCACCATCCGGCATTCCTGCTCGGCTTCATCGTGCACGGCTTCGATCCGGACCATGGTCTCGGGCCGCTGGCCGGTCGGCCGCAGCGTGATTTCGCAAATCTCCTTGTTGCGTGCACTGAGCGCCGTTTCAACAAAGAGCTTGAAGCGTGGCAGGTCCTCCGTCTTGACCGAGGCGGCGAAACGTTCCCGGGTTTTTTGCGAGCGCTTGATGCCGAGCAGAATGGCGCCGGCCAGGTTGAGGTCGAGAATGGTGCCTGCCGGGTCGATGGTGACGTAGCCAACCGGCGCAAAGTCGTAGATGTCGGCATAGCGCGAGCGCAGGGCATCGGCCGCGTCATAGGCGAGGCGCAACTCCTCGTTGTGCATTTCGAGTTCGATCTGATGCACCTGGAGCTCATGCAGCAGCTGTTCGGCATTGCGGGATGGCGCGGAGAGCGGGGCGGCTTCGGTTTGCTGCAGGCGGGCTTCGGCCCGCTGGCGCAGCGTTGCCGGGCTGGGCCTCGAATGCTGCGTGACGGGAAGCGGGGGCGAGGGTGGGGTGAGAAAGAGACGGTCTAGTTCCAGCTTGACCACCTTGTAGCATTCGCAGACGCGCGCTTCCAGGCCGGGACGATCCATGGCCGTGATATGGCCCCGCCGGTACCGGATCAGGCCGGCGGCCTGCAGTTTGCCGGCGGCTTCGGTCACCGCCTCGCGCCGGACGCCGAGCATGTTGGCGATCAGCTCCTGCGTCATGGTCAGCTGGTTGCCGGGCAGGCGGTCGAGGCTGAGCAGGAGCCAGCGGCACAACTGTTGATCGACCGTGTGGTGGCGGTTGCAGACGATGCTCTGGGCCATCAGGGTCATCAGGGCCTGGGTGTAGCGCAGCGCAAGCTGCTGCAATAGACCGCCCTGCTGCAGTTCCCAGCGCATAACGTCAGCGCTGACCCGATAAGCCTTGCCGGCACTTTGCACGACGGCGCGGTGGTTTGTGGCGTCGCCGCCGAGAATCAGCGGGGCGCCGACCAGACCGTCATTGCCGGCGATGGCCAGTTCGGCCGAGGCGCCGCTTTCGGTCGTGAACACCAGGGAAACGAGGCCGGTGGTCGGAAAATAGACATGGCGCAGGCTGTCGCCCGGTGCGTAGAGCACCTTGCCGAGTTCAAGGTGAACCATTTCCAGATTGTCGAGCAGGCGGGCGTACTCTTCACTAGGCAGCGCCGCCAGAATCCGATTCTGTTTCGGATGGTCGATGAGACTCGATGTCATGCAGCCCTCCGTTAGCCAGATCTTCGATACGAAATCCTGAGCATAGATTCTTGAATCATATTTGCAAATGTCAGGCGAGTATGTACGCTAACGCAAATAGCATTTCCGAGGGGGTGGAAATGCTATTGGCAATTGCTTCGGGCAAGGCTCATCCGCTGGCTAGGCCCGTGGATGAGGCTCTTCTAGCTCCTGATGTGGGTGAGTCGATAGTCGCAGCTGTCGTCGTTGCAGTACGGCATCCGCGATGATTGCCATAGGGCTTGAGTGCGGCACATTCTGTTCGCTGGCGCCCATGGCCTGATGACGAGCGGGATTTTGCGCTTGTGTGCGATGGCATACAGATGCCGGTTGGGCCTTGCGAGATAGTTCCCGATAGCAATGGGGAAAGCACAGCCATTGATCTCTTGTCGCTCACCAAAGGAAGATTGCCATGAACTCTTACCGCACCCGTTTTTCTACCGTTCTCCTTGCCTCGTGCCTGGCCGGATTGGCCGCTCCCGTTATCGCCGCCCCGTATGAATGTGGTCCAAATGGGGAGCATGCTGTCTTTTTCGAACACCGGGGAGAGCGGATGGAACAACATCAGAAAAAGCTCCTTGAAGCGCTCAAATTGACCCCCGATCAGGAGCCCGCCTGGAAGAAGTTCGTCGCCTCCGAAGGTCCGGCACCGATCAGCCGGGCGGCGGCAAAACCTGAAGACTGGTCGAAGTTGAGTTCCCCGGAGCGGGCCGACCGGGCGCTGGAAATGATGAAGGAGCGTCAGACCCGGATGGGCGAGCACGTTGTCGCCCTCAAGGAGTTCTACGCCGTGCTGACGCCGGAGCAGAAAAAGACTTTTGACGACTTCCATGTCGGTCCGCTACGCGGCAAGCATGATCGTCGTCATTCGCGCATGGAACGTTCTGCACCCAAGTAAGCGCATCGCGTTCGAGTCCTGGCCCGGCCATCTCGCCGGGACTTTATGCCTTGCGCGTAGGAGTTGCAGTACACTGAGTCGATACCGCGCATAACGGCTGGCCTGGCGATTGTTGTCGCGGCCGTTTTGATTATCAGGACAGTGCCTGGTCACGTCCGGTTTGTGAAACCCGATCTTCGCCATGAATCCGCTCAGCAAATCCGCCGTGCAGGTGATGAGCCATCCTTTGGCCTTTATCCTGCATATACTTAAGGGCTTCAACGCCAATCAGGGCTTGCTGCTGGCCGGCGCCATCGCCTACTACGCGCTGCTCTCGGTCGTTCCCCTGCTGATCCTGTCGGTCTTCCTGCTCTCCCATCTGGTCAGCCAGGCCGCCTTGCTCAATACCCTCGGGCGTTATCTCGAATGGCTGGTGCCCAGCCAGTCGCAGGCCGTGCTGGCCGATATTTCCGCTTTCCTGCAAAACGGTCTCGGCATCGGCGTGGTGTTGCTGGTCACGATGTTCTTCTTTAGTTCACTGGCTTTCGCGGTGCTGGAAAAGGCCATGCACATCATCTTTGCCCATCGCGGTCGCGACAAGAAGCGGCATTTCCTGGTTTCCGCAGTGCTTCCCTACTGTTTTGTCATCCTGCTCGGTATTGCCCTGCTGGCGGTGACCTTTGCATCGGCCGCCCTGCAGGCAATGGCATTGGAAAGCGTTCACTTCCTGGGGCTGGAATGGTCGTTGCGCGGCGTCTCCGGCCTGCTGCTCTACCTGCTTGGCCTGCTGATGGAAACGGTGGTCCTGGCGACTTTCTACATGGTCACCCCGGTCGGGCGGACCCGTCTGAGCCATGCGCTGATCGGCGGTTTTACGGCGGCGGTGTTGTGGGAAATCCTCCGCCATATTCTCGTCTGGTACTTCGCGACACTGTCGAAAGTCAGCGTCGTCTATGGTTCGCTGACCACTGCGGTGGTCGTCCTGTTCAGCATGGAACTCGCCGCCACCTTGCTGCTGCTCGGCGCACAGGTGATTGCCGAATACGAATTGCTGGGTGTTGACCCGCTGGAGTGACTATTTCGCGTTCCGCTCGCGAACGATGGGCGGCACGAATTTGACCGAGAACTTCCAGCCGTCCGGACTGGCCTTGAGCAGCAGGGATTTCGAATTGGCCCCCGCCTCGAACAGCGGTTCCTCGCCGAGCATTTCAATGGCACCAATGCCCTTGATCACGCAGGCGCCGGGCAGGGTGACAAAAGCCGATTCGGCAGCGACCAGCACGAACTGCCCCTCCTTGGACTCCGAGCAGGACAGGCCCTTCGGCACGCTGGCCGGGTTCTCCTTCCACGCCTGACGAAGTTTGTCGAGGTTTAGTCCCAGTTCTTCAGTGATCTTGAGCGGGAGCGTTACTTCGCGTGATTTGGCATGGCTCATTCAAGGCTTCCTTGGTGGCGTTGTCATTCAGAACCAGGTCAGCCAGCGGCCGACCAATAGCATCAGGACGATGGGCAGGTAGGGAAAGGCCACGGTCGGCCGGCAGGCGCTGATCGCGTAGCTGGCGATCAGGCCGGTGCTGCCGGGGCGGCTGGCTGACCACTCGGTATGGAGTTGCATGCTCGCTTGCGTTGCTTCCGCTTGCCCGAGTAGCGATTCGACGCGCAGCAGGCGCTCGGCGAGTCTGGTCTGGTAGGTTTTGTAGATGCCTTCCTGCGCCCAGCAGAGCAGTACCGTAATGCCGATCCACTCCGGGGGCGTCTGGAGCGCCAGGCCCACGAGGCAAAGCGCGAGGCAGACCAGCTTGATGCACAGGGCGTTTCGCTCATGCTGTTCGTGATTGTCCTGCAGGGTTTGCCACTCCTGGCCCAGTAGGGTCTTGCTGTCCATGCGCCATTGTCCTTGGTTGCTTGCGAGGCTGCAGCTGCAAGGATAGCCGTTTGCGTCGCAGATGTACGCCAAAGGCGCTGCTTATGGCAAGGCGCGCAAATGATGAGCGCGTCGTGGAGAGGCGATTGCCGCGCAGAATTGAAACAAAAAGGGCCGCCCGAAACTAGGCGGCCCAGTGCCCGGACGGCAATGGCGTCCGGCTGCCGGCGATTACTCGCCAGCGGCGCAGGCGCGCAGTTCGGCGCGGTTCAGGCCGCTGCCGGTAAAGCATTTGTTGTAGCCGTCCTGTTCCAGCTTGAACAGCGTGCGGGCGGCAACGGCGGTATCGGCAAAATCGGAAAAGACGCCATCGATACCCAGGCGGTAGAACTGCAGGTACTCATTGACCGGGTTTCCGGTGTAGTCGCTGGCCAGGCGGCGCTGCTCGTTGCGGAAGGTCCAGGTGTGCACCTTGAGGCCGCGGGCGTGGGCACGTTCGATCAGATCGGTTGGCGTGGACAGGGCGCGGCTTGCTTCACCCGGGCCACTGGCGCCGGCATCAACGGTGCTGACGATGTAGCGCTTCCAGGGGCTGATACCGTAGGCGTAGGTGGCGACTTCATCGAGGCCGGCATCGGTGGCGAACCAGCCGAAGGTGCGGGCCAGTAGTTCCGGCTTGCCGGAGGCCGTCCAGTCGTACGGGCGGTCGAACGGTGCGTTGTAGGCCAGGCTGCCGTCGGCATTGACGTCATCGGCGTCGACCAGCTGGATCAGGCGGACCTTGGTCAGTTTGCTCAGGGCTTTCAGGTTGGCCTGCTCGAAACTCTGGATGAAGACCGGAGCGTGGCGGTTGTTCCAGCCGGCGCGGGTCAGCGCTGCGAGCAGTCTTCCTTCCAGCGGCAGGCCAATGGACTGGTGGTAGGTCGGGTGCTTGGTTTCCGGATAGATGCCGATGGTGCGGCCGGTTTCAGCGGATTTGCGCTTGGCCAGTTCGATGACTTCATCGAAGGTCGGGATCTGGAATTTGCCGTCAAATTGCGTCGGCCGGTCGGCCGGGATCGGCTGCTTGGCACGCAGGGTCTTGATTTCGGCCAGCGTGAAGTCGGAGGCGAAGAATCCGGTTTCGGCCGCGCCATCGACCAGGCGGGTGCGCTTGCGGGCAGCGAATTCGGGGCGGCTGGCGACGTCGGTGGTGGCGATGATGTTCGGTTCGTGGCGGGCGATCAGGTAACCATCCTTGGTGGAAACGAGGTCTGGCTCGATGAAGTCGGCGCCGAGTTCGATGGCCAGCGTGTAGCCTTCGAGCGTGTGGTCGGGCAGGTAGCCTGCGGTACCCCGATGGCCGACCACCAGCGGCCCCCGGTTGTCGAGTCCGCCTTGGTGGTCATGGGCCAGAGCCGGTGTGCTGCCGGCCAGATTCAGGGCACCCGCGACCAGCAGCGTGGCGAGTGTTGGCAGTGTCATGCGCATGTCGTGCTCCTTTTGTGGGGAGGCTCGAGATTAGTTCCATGTCATGACCCGCCTATGACGATGAGATGACGAACGATGGGCGCTGGAATACTTCGGGTTTTTCGAATGGTTGTTGACGGTGAGCGGGGTGGTTCCTTGTCGGCAGTCTTCTTAAAATCGCCCTCTGATCATTCGAAACGACCCATACCATGCTCGAATTCCTGCTCTCCCCCGAAATCTGGATCGCCTTTTTCACGCTGACCGCGCTGGAACTGGTGCTCGGCATCGACAACATCATTTTCATTTCCATCCTGGTCGACAAACTGCCGAAGGAAAAACAGGAGCTGGCCCGCAAGATCGGCCTGTTTCTTGCCATGTTCATGCGCATCGGGCTGTTGCTGGTGCTGTCGTGGATCGTCGGCCTGACTGAACCGGTGCTGACGCTGTTCGGCTACGGCATTTCCGGGCGCGACCTGATCCTGATCGCTGGCGGCCTGTTCCTGATCTGGAAGAGCACCGGCGAGGTGCACCAGTTGCTCGAAGGCGAGGAGGGCAGCGAATCGGCCAAGGTGGCGTCGAGCTTCGTCGGCGTGATTGCCCAGATCATGGTCATCGACCTGGTGTTTTCGCTCGATTCGATCATCACAGCGGTCGGCATGGTCAGCCAGGTTGGCGTGATGATCGCTGCCGTGGTCGCTTCGGTTGGCCTGATGATGCTGTTCGCCAAGTCGATTGGTGACTTCGTGTCGAATCACCCGACCATCAAGATGCTGGCGCTGTCCTTCCTGGTCGTTGTTGGCGTGGTGTTGATTGCCGATGGTTTCGGCCATCACGTGCCGAAGGGCTACATCTACTTCGCGATGGCCTTCTCGGTCGGTGTCGAGATGCTCAACATCCGCATGCGCAAGAAGGCCGTTCGGCCAGTCGATTTGCGCGAGCCGTATGCCCGTGAGTTCGGGGCCGACTGAGCGGCCTCAGGCAGGTGAGAGAACGGCGGCGACGCGACCTGGCTCGATGCGGATGGAGCGCAGCAACCAGCGAGCCGCCTTTTCCTGCAGCGAACCGTCTTCGCGCAGCACATAGACCGGCTTGCTGCGGAAATAGGCGGTCATCAGCTGGGTGATCGCCTGGCGGGCCATCGGTTCGCTTTCGCGGGACAGGGCTTGCGACTGCACCGAATTGGCCACCGGGTTTTCGAGGAAGAAGGCCTTGGCGTTGTCGTCGTAGCGCAGGCCGGAGGTGCCCTGGACGTCCACCGGAATCGGCGGGTTGCCGAGGAGCGAGACCTTGATGCGCGCGGACAGTGCGGCCTTGCCTTCCGGGTTGCCGAGCTGGATTTTCGGCGGTTCGATGAAGGCGACGACGATCATGCCGTTGCCGTAACTTTTCTGCATGGTGCCGCTCTTCTCAACCTGGGCCTGGATATCGGCTTCGGAAAAGTAGATTTCCTTTTCGAGCAGGCCGACGCTCCAGCAGGCATTGGCGGCCAGCAGGCTGGCTGCAAACAGGACTGACTTGAGTTTCATCGCGTTTAGGGCGGGGATGATGGTGAGGCTTGCGAGTCTACCGCAGGCAGCAGGGAGAGTGCTTTTTCGAATTCGAAGCTGCCAATCAGCAGCGCGAGCTTGCCCGTTGTTTCACGGCCCAGGCTTTGTTCGAAATCGCTGCGGTGTTCGACGAAATAACGCTGGGAGGTCATCTCTGCAGTGGTCAGTTGCTGGCGCAGGGTTTCGATCAGCGGAGCGGGATCGAAGTCGGCGACAAAATTTGGGGGCGGCGCGCCGTTCCCGGGTTTGTGCAGGAGTGCCTCGAGTTGGGCGGTCAGCGTTTCCAGCGCGGTTTGCAGATAAGGCAGGAGGGGGCGTGCGATAGCCGGGGCGTTGATTTGTTGCTGCTTGAGCGGCAGCTCAATGGCGGCGGCGATTTTTTGTACATTCAGGGCGCCGATATTGGCCGAGGCACCTTTCAGTGAATGGGCGATATTGCGTGCTTCGGCCAGTTGGGCATTGTCCAGCGCCTCGATGATCTTGCCGGCATCGCTGCCGTGGACGGTGATGTACAGCGCCAGCAGACGGCGGTAAAGCGGCACTTTGCCGGAGACGACATGCAGGCCGGCCTCGGCATCCAGACCCTCGACATGCGCAAGTTCCCGGCGGAATTGCTCGTCGTTCTGGGTACGCTCTGGCTCGACGGGGGCTATCTGGGCCGGTAGGGGAATACGTATCCAGCGCAGCAGGGCTTCGTAGAGTTTCTGTGGATCAACCGGCTTGGCGATGTGGTCGTTCATGCCAGCCCCCAGGCAGGCATCGCGGTCTTCGTTGAAGGCGTTGGCGGTCATTGCCAGGATGGGGGTGGCCGTACGTTGCGGCAGGTGACGGATGGCGCGTGTGGCCTCGATGCCGTCCATGTTCGGCATCTGGATATCCATCAGGATCAGGTCGTAGTCGTTGGCGGCTGCGAGCTCAACTGCTTGTCGGCCATCTTCGGCAATATCGACCCGCAGCCCGACGTCCTTGAGTAGTTCCAGTGCCACTTCCTGGTTGATTGGATTGTCCTCGGCGAGCAGTACGCGGTGTCCGCTCAGCGGCGCGAGATTCGTTTCTGCATGGTGCTTCATGTGGTCCGATTCAGCGGTGTGTTCGCCGAGCAGGGCCTCGAGCAGGGCGCTTTCGAGTTCCGAGGGAATGACCGGCTTGTTGATCTGGTAAACGATACCGGCTTCGCGCAGTCGTTCCATCGGCCATTCGCGGCCGTAGGCAGTCACCAGTACGATGCGCGGCGCTTGCGGCAGGATTTCCCGGATCCGTCGGCTGGTTTCGATCCCGTCCATGCCGGGCATTGCCCAGTCGGTGAGTACCAGATCGAAATGGCGCCCTTCGGCCAGCGCGCTGTGCACACAGTTCAGGCCGGCTTCTCCGGAGTCGGCCGTCGTTATCCGGGCATCGTAGGCCTTCAGCATGTGGCTGATGGCCTCAAGCGCATTCGGATCATCGTCGATGAGCAGGATATTGATCGTTTCCGGCAGCCTGTTGCGGCGTGGTCGCTCGTGCTGGCTATGCGCGCATTGCAAGGGTAGTTCGCACCAGAATGTACTGCCTTGCCCCGGCGTGCTATCGACGCCGATGCGGCCGTTCATCAATTCCGTCAGGCGCTTGCTGATGGCCAGCCCGAGGCCGGTGCCACCAAATTTCCGCGTCGTGGAGGTGTCGGCCTGCTCGAAAGGCAGGAACAGGCGATCACGTTGCTCCGGTGCCAACCCGATGCCGGTATCGGTAATTTCAAACCGGATACGCAGCAGATCGCCTATTTGTTCAAGCAGGCGGGCCCGAAAGACGATGCTGCCGTGTTCGGTAAATTTCACCGCGTTGCTGGCGAAATTAGCCAGTATCTGGCCCAGGCGCATAGCATCGCCATGGACGACAGCCGGGATTTCAGGATCGATGCGATCGACGACTTCGAGTCCCTTGTCCATGGCCTGCGGGGTAATCAGGGTGTTCAGCTGCTGGAAAATCTGTTCGAACTCGAAATCGGCTTCATCGATGATCAGCTTGTCGGCTTCGATCTTCGAGAAGTCGAGAATGTCGTTGATGATGCTGAGCAGGTGCTGGGCGGCCAGGTTGATCTTGTCGAGATGCTTGGCATCCTTGGGGGTGGTGGTATCTCGGCGCAACAGGTGGGTCAGGCCGACGATGGCATTCATCGGCGTACGAATTTCGTGGCTCATGTTGGCCAGGAAGGCGCTTTTTGTCCGGCTGGCTGATTCGGCCGCATCCTTGGCGATGACCAGTTCGCGAGTCCGCTCGCTGACAATCTGCTCGAGTTGTTCCTGATGTTCCTGCAAGGCATTGGCGGCTTTTTTGCGTTCGTCTATTTCAAGGAGCAACTCGCTACGCGATACCTGCAGTTCGGAGCGCATGCTGGCGAAACTGTTGACCAGATTGCCGATTTCGTCATGACTCGTTTGCGGCAGCGGGGTGTCGAAATGGCCTTGCGCCAGTTCGTGCGCGGCGATTGCCAGGCGATGCGTCGGACGGATGACGGCCAATTCCAGAAGGGCAGCCATGGCGCCACTCAGGCCGAGGAGCATGGCCAACAGCAGGGCCGCCAAATTATGGTGGTGAGCCAGGTTGTCGGCGATGAACGGGCGCAAATCGATGGTGACTTCCAACTGCCCGAGATCGATGTCGATATAGCGGATCGGACGGCTCAATTGCCGTTCGGCGGGGGATGGGGCCGGGCCGGCATCTCCCGAGTTCGCTCTTTTCAGCGGATAGAGTTGCTGCCCCTTGGCGTTTGACAGTTTGACCTGGTGCCATTCGCCGTTGCGTTTTTCGAGGGCGCCGAGGTTTTCGTAAATGTTCGCCAACTGATCGGACAGTAAAAGCGGGATCAAGCCTTCGACGACACTGTCGAGATGCCGCTCGATCAGTCGCAGGTGGGTCTCCTCGGCGCTGCGGATCGACGCCGGAATCCAGACAAAATGCAGCAGGCCGCCAACCAGCAGGCTGATCAGGAACAGCGGCAGCAGGAATTTCTGGCGCAGGCCCATGACGTTACGGATCGACCCAGTAGCTTGCCAGCCCCCAGGCGCGCATCGGCGCGTAATCCTTCATCGATGCAGCGACCACATCGGTTATCGGAATTTCCTGCAGTAGTCGGCGGCCCTCTTCAGTGGCGGCCAGTTCAAGGAAGGCCTGCTTGATGGCGGCCTGAACCTTGGCCGGTACCCGCGGGTGGGCGGCGATGGGATGGGATGGCATTTCGCGGGTGGTGTACAGCACCCGCAACAGATCGCGGACGGCAGGCTCCTGTTCCTGGAAGGTCTTTTCGACCCCGCCACCGGCGGGTATCAAGCCGTTGGCGACATAGAGGTAGACCGAGCTGTGGGTTTTGACATTGACCGGAGTGACCTTGACCTTGAATATCTGGGCGAGATCGGCCCGCAGCAACAGGCTGGCGCCAAGGGCGTTGAACGATGGAATCGCCATTTGCTGACCATCCAGATCGGCCGGAGATTTGAGCGGGCTATCCTTGGCAACGACCAGGATGCCACGCAGCGGGGTCTTGTCGCGAATCAGCGGGACGTAGCCCTGGCGGTCTTCTTCGCGCAGGATATGGTAGGGATTGGCATAGACGAAATCGAAGCTGCCCTTGGAGAGTTCGCGTTCGAATTCAGGAACGGTCAGGGTGGCCACCAGATTGAGCTGAATGCCGGTTCGCTTGCTGATGTTGTCGACGATCGGTTTCCAGGTGGCGAAAAGCTTGCGCTGGTCAAATTGTGGAACGACCGCGAAGCTGTAGGCGCCGGCAGCATGACTCGCGCTGCCGATAAGCACTGCGATGAGCAGGCTTGCTATTTTTAATAGATGGCTGGGTGTGCGCACTGGTTGCCTCACTATTTGTGATTTTGGCGTTTAAAAGTATGCGCCTAAAGGCCATGCAAGTACTAAGGATATTTGCAGGAAATGGCTATTTCATCCCTTGGCTGCCCATTGGCGACGGTAACGAACGGGCGCCATGCCGGTCCATTCGACGAAGGCGCGATAGAAGGCCGAGGTGTCCGCGTAGCCGAGGTCGGCGGCGACCTTGGCGATGGAGTCGCGGGTCTTGGTCAGGCGGGCCAGTGCCATGTCGCGACGCAGGGCGTCCTTGATGCCGCGGAAGCTTGATCCTTCGTCTTCCAGCCGGCGGTGGACGGTGCGTGGCGACAGGTGCAGTCGGTCGGCGATGTCGTCCAGGCTCAGGGTTTCAGGCAGCGCAGCGCGTAACAGGTCGCGGACCCGGATGACCATTTCCCGGTCGCGCCGGTAGAGCATGGTGATCTTGCCCGGCGCGCCATCGAGAAAGCTGGCCAGCGCCGCCTCGTCGCGACGGATGGGGAGATCGAGCAGGTTGGCGTTGAAGCTGGCGACCAGCGTGCCCATGCCGCCTGGCACGGTTGGCGCGAAGCGTGAGTCCTCGGTGAAAATCAGGGCGTAGTCGCTGAAGTGGGCCGGTTTGCGGTAGGGAAAGATCACGCTGTCGAGGCCGATGCCGCGCCCGGCCAGCCAGCAGGACAGGCCATGCAGCAGGCGGAGCAGCCACTCGAAGGCAAAGATGCGGCCGGGGTCTTCCGGGTTGTCGGCAAGCCGCCGGGTTTCGGCGATGACCAGTTCGGCATGGCCATGCGATCGACGAACGCTGACCGCCAGGTCAGGCAGCACGACATGCAGGAAACGGGCGGCGCGAGTCAGTGCGTCGGCCAGCGTTGCGGCACTCAGACAGCCTCGGCACAGAAATTCGAAGCTGCCGACGCGCATCGGCTGGGCGAAAAGGGCAAAGGCTTCGTCGTCCAGTTGCCGGTTCAACCGGTTGTAGAGCTCGGCATAGCGGTCGATCGGGATGCGGCTGGCTGTGTCTGCAATATCAATCTCCAGTGCCGCCAGCAGTGGCGACAGGTCGATTTGTCGATGCGCCATGCCAGCCAGCATGCCGGTCACAAATCCCATTGCGACAGTAGCTTGCGAGCGGGCTGACGAATTTCCGATCGTGCGGTGCACCATTTTTGATTGGATTTTAAAGCGTGGATTCCCAGTCTATCACCTTGGCGGAATTTGCATGATTGTCGTCTATCCCCACAATGGTGCGAGGGATAAAGCGGCCTACCATAGGCGCCTTTCCATCTTTTCCGATGAGGCTGACGTCATGACCGATTTGTCCGTTGCCAAGAAGTTGTCCCCGTACAAACCCAAGAACAAGGTACGTTTCGTGACGGCCGCCTCGCTGTTCGACGGCCACGATGCCTCGATCAACATCATGCGCCGCATCCTACAATCGACCGGCTCCGAAGTGATCCACCTTGGCCACAACCGTTCGGTGCAGGAAATCGTCAATGCCGCGCTGCAGGAAGATGTGCAGGGCATCTGCATCACCTCCTACCAGGGCGGGCACGTCGAATTCTTCAAGTACATGATCGACCTGCTCAAGGCCAACGGCGGGGCCAACATCAAGGTCTTCGGCGGTGGCGGCGGTGTGATCGTACCGTCCGAAATCAAGGAATTGCACGACTATGGCGTCACCCGCATCTATGCGCCGGAAGACGGCGTCCATATGGGGTTGCAGGGCATGATCAACGAGGTCGTGCAGAAGTCCGACTTCGATGTGGCCGATGAAGGCGTGCCGACGGTCGAGCAAGTGCTGGCTGGCCTGAAGGCCGGTGACAAGCGCTTGCTGGCCCGGGTCATCACCCTGCTCGAAAACGGCGAAGCCCCGGCGCTCAAGGAACCGCTGCTCAAGGCTGCCGCCGAAACGAATATTCCCGTACTCGGCATCACCGGTACCGGTGGTGCCGGCAAGTCCTCGCTGACCGACGAACTGGTCCGTCGCTTCCGCCTCGACCAGGGCGATACGGTCAAGATCGGCCTGATCTCGATCGACCCGTCGCGCAAGCGCACTGGTGGCGCCTTGTTGGGTGACCGCATCCGCATGAACGCCATCGAGCACCCGAACATCTTCATGCGTTCGCTGGCCACCCGCGATACCGGTTCGGAAATCTCCGTTGCGCTGCCGGAAGTCATTGCTGCCTGCAAGCTGGCCGGCTTCGATCTGGTGGTCGTCGAGACCTCCGGTATCGGCCAGGGCAATGCGGCCATCGTGCCGTTCGTCGATCTGTCGCTGTACGTGATGACGCCGGAGTTCGGCGCCGCCTCGCAGCTCGAAAAGATCGACATGCTCGACTTCGCCGATTTCGTGGCGATCAACAAGTTCGACCGCAAGGGCGCCGAAGATGCGCTGCGTGATGTGCGCAAGCAGTACCAGCGCAACCGCGAAGCCTTCACCACGCCGACCGACGACATGCCGGTGTTTGGCACCCAGGCTGCCCGTTTCAACGACGATGGTGTCACCGCCTTGTATCAGGCGCTGGTTCCGGCCCTGACCGAGAAGGGTTTGAGCCTGAAGCCAGGCCAGCTGCCCATCGTGACCGTCAAGCAGTCCTCAACCCAGCGCGCCATCGTGCCGGCCCAGCGCGTCCGCTACCTGGCCGAAATTGCCGACACCGTACGCGGCTACCACGCCCATACCGAAGAGCAGGTCAAGATTGCCCGCGAACGCCAGTCGCTGCGCATCGCCAAGGGTGTTTTCGCCGGCTGTGACAAGAACGTGGCCGATTTCGACGAAATGCAGGCCTTCAAGGATGCCGAGCAGGACCCGAAAGCCAAGAAGCTGCTCGACATGTGGCCGGCGACTGTCGAAGCCTATTCGGGCGACGAGTACGTCGTGAAGATTCGTGACAAGGAAATCCGCACCAAGCTGGTTTCCGAATCGTTGTCCGGTACCAAGATCAAGAAGGTCATCCTGCCCAAGTTCGGCGACGATGGCGAAACGCTGCGCTTCCTGATGCGCGAGAACGTTCCCGGTTCTTTCCCCTACACCGCTGGCGTCTTCGCCTTCAAGCGCGAGGGTGAAGATCCGACCCGGATGTTCGCTGGCGAAGGCGATGCCTTCCGCACCAACCGCCGCTTCAAGCGCGTTTCCGAAGGCATGCCGGCCCACCGTCTCTCAACGGCCTTCGACTCGGTCACCCTGTATGGCTGCGACCCCGACGAGCGTCCGGACATCTACGGCAAGATCGGTAACTCCGGCGTGTCGATCGCCACGCTCGATGATCTTAAGGTGCTCTACGACGGTTTCGACCTGCTGGCGCCGACCACCTCCGTGTCGATGACCATCAACGGCCCGGCCCCGATCATCCTCGCCTGCTTCTTCAACACCGCGATCGACCAGCAGATGGCCAAGTTCGAGAAGGACAACGGTCGTCAGCCGACCGAAGACGAAGCCGAAAAGATTCGCGAGTGGGTCCTGAAGAGCGTGCGCGGCACGGTTCAGGCCGACATCCTGAAGGAAGACCAGGGCCAGAATACCTGCATCTTCTCGACTGAATTTGCACTGAAGATGATGGGCGACATTCAGGAATTCTTCGTCCATAACCAGGTGCAGAATTTCTACTCGGTGTCGATCTCCGGTTATCACATCGCCGAAGCCGGTGCCAACCCGATCAGCCAGCTCGCCTTCACGCTGTCCAACGGTTTCACTTACGTGGAAAGCTACCTGGCGCGCGGCATGCACATCGACGATTTCGCGCCCAACCTTTCATTCTTCTTCTCGAACGGCATGGACCCGGAATACTCGGTGATCGGCCGCGTTGCCCGCCGCATCTGGGCGATTGCCATGAAGAACAAGTACGGTGCCAACGAACGCAGCCAGAAACTGAAGTACCACATCCAGACGTCCGGTCGTTCGCTGCACGCTCAGGAAATGGACTTCAACGACATCCGTACGACGCTGCAGGCGCTGATTGCCATCTACGACAACTGCAACTCGCTGCACACCAATGCCTACGACGAAGCGATCACCACGCCGACCGAGGAATCCGTGCGCCGGGCGATGGCCATCCAGCTGATCATCAACCGCGAGTGGGGCGTTGCCAAGAACGAGAACCCGAACCAGGGCGCTTTCGTCATCGACGAATTGACCGATCTGGTCGAAGAAGCCGTGATGAAGGAATTCGAAGCCATCGCCTCGCGCGGCGGCGTGCTGGGTGCCATGGAAACCGGCTACCAGCGCGGCAAGATCCAGGAAGAGTCGATGTACTACGAGCACAAGAAGCATGACGGCTCGTACCCGATCATCGGCGTCAATACCTTCCTGAATCCGAAGGGCATGGCCCAGCAGGAAATCGAACTGGCCCGTTCAAGCGATGAAGAAAAGCAGTCGCAGATCAAGCGCCTGCGCGACTTTCAGGCCCGCAATGCCGACAAGTCGCCGGCCATGCTGGCCAAGCTGAAGCAGACGGTCATTGAAGACGGCAACGTCTTCGCCGTGCTGGTCGATGCCGTCAAGTGCTGCTCACTCGGCCAGATCAGCAGCGCGCTGTACGAAGTCGGCGGCCAGTACCGGCGCAGCATGTAAAGACCAATTGAAAAGGCGAACAGCAACCCGAACCCGATAGGGCGGAGGAGCAAAACGACGGCGAGGCTAAGTACCTCGCCGTTTTATTTTCCATTGTCGTATGACGTCGGTTTTCCTTGCCAGGACTGGCTTGGCGGGGGGGAGCAGCAGGCAGGGAAGAGGGCTACAATGCGCCGCTATATTTGATGAATTTGATAAAGGGGCGCAGGAGAGTGAGGCTGACGGCTGACGAAAAGACGGTCCCGCGTATTCATCTGATTGGCACTTTGCTAACCGTGCTGGTTCTGACCCTGGCGCTCGGCGGCTTTTTTTCATGGCAAAGTCTGAGTGAGCAGCGCGCCGCCTTCGCCCGTGTCGAACTGGCTGCTACCCAGCAGCTGGAAGCCCGCCTGCAGGCCGAGATGGACGGGGTGACCAATTTCATCGAATTCACCCGTTCGCGGACCGAGGATGTGCTGCGCCGCAGCCTGACCGAACAGGTCGATACTGCCTACCAGATCGTCGAATCCATCTATGCCCAGGAGGCGCGGCGTCGGCCGCCGGCCGAGGTCAAGCGCCTGATCATCGAGGCACTGCGCCCAGCCCGGTTTTACGAAGGGCGCGGTTACTACTTCATCGACGACATGCAGGGCCAGTTCATCCTGCTGCCGACCGCACCGCAGCTGGAAGGCAAGACCATCCTCGACAACCGGGACGACACCGGCCACTACATCATGCGTGGCCTGATCGAGGCGGCCCGCCAGCCGCGCGACGAAGGTTTCTCACGTTATCGCTGGTACCGGCCCGACGATGCAACGCAGATGGCCGACAAACTGGCATACGTCAGGCATTTCGCCCCCTACGACTGGCTGATCGGCACTGGCGACTACACCTACAAGTGGGAGGCGCTACAGCAAAAGGAGGCGCTGGCCCGCCTGCGCGCCCTGCATTTCGGACAGAGCGGCCGTTTTGGCGTGCTCGATGGCAGCGGGCGCAATCTGCTGTCGCCGAGCGACAGGGCGCTGGATGGCATGCTGATCCACGATATGGCGGCACCGGAAAAGGCTGCCCTCGAAAAGCTGTTGGCAGCAGGCGAGCGCGGCGGCGGCTTTGTCCGTTATCAATGGCTCAATCCGGAGAGCGGCCAGCTGGTCAATAAAACGGCGCTGGTCAACGTCGTCAAACCGTGGAACTGGTTTGTCGTTGCCACCACCTTTGATGATGATTTCAAGAGCCTGCTCGGCGAGGAGTTGCGCAAGCAAGAGGCTGGTCATGACCAGCGCCTACTCAATCTGCTGATCGCCATCGTCGCGGCCCTGGGCCTGGGGCTGCTCAGCTCGCTGTTGTTTTCGCGCTGGTCGAAACGGCTGTTTGCCGACTACCACCAGCAGCGGCTGGCCCAGGAGGCGGCGCTACGCGTTCAGGCCGACGAACTGAAGGTGCTGTCGCGGGCGATCGAACAGAGTCCGGTCTCGATTGTCATCACCGATACCGGTGGCTGCATCCGTTACGTTAATCCGAAATTCGAGCAGGTTACCGGCTATACCAGCCAGCAGGTGCTCGGCCAGAATTCGCGCATCCTCAGCTCCGGCGAAAAATCGCCGGACGAATACCGGGAGTTGTGGACGACGATCAAGTCCGGCCAGACCTGGCAGGGCGAGTTTCACAACCGGCGCCAGGATGGTTCGCTGTTCTGGGAACGGGCCTCGATTTCGCCGATCATCGATGAGCAGGGGCAGATCCTGCACTTCCTGGCAGTCAAGGAGGACATCAGCGAGCGCAAGCAGATCGAGGAAGCCTTGTGGGTGAGCGAGTACAAGATGGCGACCATCCTCGACAGCGTCGAGGCCTACATCTACATCAAGGGCACGGATTACTGCTACCAGTACGCCAACCGTCGGGTTTGCGAACTGTTCGCGCGGGAGATGGGCGGCATTGTCGGCCACCAGGACACCGAGTTCTTCGACCCGGCGACTTGCGTCAACCTGCGCCGCAACGACCGGCGGGTCATCGAACAAGGCGATCGGGTGGTCGAGGAGGAGGTCAATCGGACGGTGGACGGCCAGATCACCAGCGCTTTCCTGTCGATCAAGATTCCGCTGCGCGACCAGGATGGCCAGATCTACGCGTTGTGTGGCATTTCAACCGACATCACGGTGCGCAAGCAGGCCGAGGCCGAACTGGAACACTACCGCCAGCATCTCGAAACCCTGGTCCAGTCGCGTACCGTCGAACTCGCCCGGGCCAAGGATGCGGCCGAGGCGGCCAATCGGGCGAAGAGTTCTTTCCTGGCCAACATGAGCCATGAAATCCGGACGCCGATGAACGCCATCATGGGCCTGACCCATCTGCTGCAAAAGGATGTGCTCGACTCGCGAGCCCGCGAGCGTCTGGGCAAGATCAGCGAGTCGGCCAATCATCTGCTCAACGTCATCAACGACATTCTCGATCTCTCCAAGATCGAGGCCGGACGCCTGGCCCTGGAAATTCGCGAATTCTCGCCGGAAGCAGTCCTCCGGCAGACGATCAGCATGCTCGACGAACGCGCCGCCGCCCAGGGCCTGCGCCTGACCAGCCATCTGGCCAGTGACGTGCCCGACTTGCTGTGCGGTGATGCGGTGCGTATCGGACAGGCCCTGCTCAACTTCGTCGGCAATGCCATCAAGTTTTCCGAACGGGGCGAAATTGCCCTGCGGGCCAGGGTCGACCGTCGGGATGGCGAGCAGGTGATGCTGCGCTTCGAGGTTCAGGATCAGGGGATCGGCATGGATGCCGGGCAGCAGGCCCGGCTGTTCCAGTCCTTTTCCCAGGCCGACGATTCGACGACTCGCAAATACGGCGGTACCGGCCTCGGCCTGGCGATCAACCGGCATCTGGCCCGGATGATGGGCGGCGATGTCGGTGTCGACAGTGCTCTCGGGGTCGGTAGCACCTTCTGGATGACGGTCTGCCTCGACGTGGCGACCCGCCAGCCAGAAGCGCTCGCCGCCGATGCCGCGGCCGTTGCCCCGGAGAGCCAGATCGCCCGCCTGTACGGCGGCCGCCGTGTGCTGCTGGTCGAGGATGAGCCGATCAACCAGGAAGTGGCGGCGGAGCTTCTAAGCCTGGCCGGGCTGGTCGTCGAGCTTGCCGTCAATGGAGCAGAGGCGGTCGAGCGGGTGCGCCATGGCACCTATGCCCTAGTCTTGATGGACATGCAGATGCCGGTCATGGGGGGGCTGGAGGCGACCCGTCTGATCCGCCAGCTACCCGGCAAGGCCGTGCTGCCCGTATTGGCGATGACCGCCAACGCCTTCGACGAAGACCGCCAAGCCTGCCTGGATGCCGGCATGAACGATCACATTGGCAAACCGGTCGATCCCGACCTGTTATATGCCAGCCTGCTGCGCTGGCTGGCACACGGCTGAGCGCTGACTGTTTCTGTCAAAAACGACGGCGAGGCCATGAACCTCGCCGTTTTCATTGGGGCTTCCGCGCTGATGCCGGGAATTCCTGGTGAATGGTCAGAACGGCATCGCCACCTTCACGCCGATCGCATTGGTCGAGCTGTTGTTCGAGAACTGACCGCTATATTCCAGGCGAACGGTGGTCCCGCTCTTGCGCAGGATATCGACGCCAATGACCAGATCGGCATAGGTCTTGTCGCTCGTTGTCGTGACCGTGAAAGGCTGGATGCCGGATGGCGCACCTTCCAGGCTGGCGGTGACGTGGTGTTCGCTGCTGCCGAGAAACTGGGTCATGCCGACGCGTACGAAGTGGCGGAGCAGGGTTCCCTCGCCGCCGATACTGTTTTCACCGCCGAACTCGATGGCCGGATGCAGTGAGACGAAGGTATCGCTGGCCTTTTCGACACGCAGGTTGGCACCGCCGGCCCCGGTTTCGTCATACGCATCGCGTGACACGTAGGAGACCCCCAGGCCGAGCATCGGGCGGATGTAGGCGTTTTCGCTGGCCATGATGTCGTGGCTGATCCGGCCGTGCAGGGCGCCCGACCACAAGGTTGGCCTGGCCTGGGCATAGGTGCCCGGTGCAGCGATGTCGACCAGGCGCCGGGTGTTGTAGTGACCATAGCCGGCGCTGAAGGACAGGGACAGGCGGGTCGCGTCGAAGCGTTGCTTGACGATCATGCCGCCCTCGAAGCGTTCGCCATTGACATCGGAAAAGACCGAGTTGAGCGCAGATTGCTGGTAGGAGACGCCGAGGCCGAGGTGCAGGTTTTCGCGCACCGCCTTCTGGAAGCCGCCGGCCATCGTGACCATATCCTGCCTGTAGCCCGGATTCTGATCATCCCTTTCCTGATCGCGAATGCTGCCGCCGAAACGAATCCAGCTACATTCCCCTTCCCGGATGAAACGATAGTCGCCATCGCGCTGACGGCAACTATGCATCGCGTCGTTGAATTCCAGGCTGGATGTAGTTGATGACTTGGTCAACGTCCCGAGCGCGCCCGGACCGAGCTTTTCGTAGGCCGTCGCGAGACTCTGGTCGTCCGGCTGGGCGAACAGTGCGGCGATGTAAGGGGCGAGGCTGGCGGAGCCACCTGTTGCCTGGATGGCGTTCAGGTGGGCACCGATGCGCTGAGCATTCGGATTGAGCGAGCGGGGCGCGAAATCGATGCTGCGGGTAACGGCGATCTCGTTGGCGCTCGGATAGAGCAGCGCATAACTGGTCAGCAAGGAGTGCGGTGCGGCAAGCGCCAGATCGGCGGCAGATACACCGTCGCTGGCGGTCAGCACCACGCTGCGCAGGGTGCCGGGGCGGGCAAACCCGGTATCCACCGGACGCACGCTCAACTTGCCGTCGACCTGCGCGGCGCCGACGATATTCAGCAGGTCGCTGGCCCGTCCGGCCAGACTGAGGTCGACCGCCAAGGAACCACTGCTGTTCTGCCGCAGGTTGCCGGTCAGTGTTGTCGTCGCTGCCGAACCTAGGCCGCCGGGGGCCAGCGTGCCGCTGTTGATCAGTTGGTTGCCAGCACCGAGGTCGACGAGTGGCCCGCTATTGAAGAGACCACCCAGCGCATTCGTGAAAGCGTTGGTGCCTGTGCCCAGCGATACGGAGCCAGTCACCGTGCCGCTGCTGCTCACTACGTCGTTGCCGGTGTCGCCGGCAATCGCGAGCCCGCTGATGCCGCTGACCGTGCCGATGTACCCGGTATTCTCAATCAGGTTCTGGGTGCCACCCACGAGGTGAACACCGGCAGCGTCCGCTCCCGATCCCCCTTTCACTGTGCCCTGCTCAAGAATCTTCACGGTGATGTTGCCTTTGCCTTCGGCGCCCGAACTCTCCGCGTAGATGGCATTCGAGCGTGCTCCGCTCGTGATCACGTCGCCCCTGACAGTGACGCTGACATCCTTCCCGAGGTTCTGATAGCCCTGCAGCTTCTTCGTCGTAGGATTTCCGTTTTCATCGTAAACGACCACGTCGACAGCCTCGCCGCCAGCGCTCTGGGCATAGATGCCGTGAGCGTTTTCGCCGTCAGTCCAGATGCTGCCACGCCAGTCGACCGTGACACGATCCCCTGAACCGTTGCCGCCGGCACTTCCGGCAAAACCCCACCAGCTTTGATTCTGGTAGCCGGCCACGCCGCCGCCGCCGCCAACACTCTGCGCGAAAATACCCGTGGCGCCGAGTTCCCGGGTGTGGATCAGGCCGCTACCGGATACCGTTACCTCACCTCCGTTGCCGCCATTTTGAGAATTGCGAATGACGCCAATCCCGAGCCCCACGTTCCAGCTGGTGGCGAGGCCCCGGTCGATATTGCCGCCGATGCCGCCGCCGCCGCCGATACTTTGGGCAAAAACGCCATAGCCGGCACCGCCGTAGGTGTTGATGCTGCCATCGACGATCACATCGACCTTGCCGCCATTGCCGGAGGCGCCGCCTGAGCCGCCGATCCCGACCGTGCCGGTAAAGCCGATGGCCCCGACACCGCCCGTGCCGCCGCCGCCGCCGATGCTCTGCGCGAAGATGCCATCCGATCCTTGCTCATGGGCGGTGATGTTGCCGTGCTGAATGACATTGACCGCGCCGCCACTACCCGCTGCGCCGCCACTGCCGCCCATCGAGATGGACACCTGCTGGTACATCGGTGTCTTGTCGAACATCAAGGCCGGAATGCCGAAGAAGCCATGCGCTCCTTCGCCGCCGGTGCCGCCGCCACCGCCCACACTTTGCGCGTAAATGCCGTGGGAGTCGGCGCCATGCGTGATGATCGTGCCCTGGTTATCAATGTCGACCGTATTGCCGTCGCTGCCCGAACCGCCTTTGCCACCGAGGTTAAGGCTGAACGAGGCATATTTTCCCAACGTGCTGACCGGCATTACGGCGGCATTGATTGACATGGTGCGCGCACTGCCGCCCTGTCCGCCGCCGCCACCGACGCTTTCGGCAAAAATGCCGTGCGAAGCAGTGCCAAATGTCTCGATCGTTCCCGTGTTGGTGATATCGACCATGCCGCCCTTGTTGCCTGAGCCGCCCTTGCCGCCGAAGGCGAAATCGATATTGACGTTATAGCCTTCCTGACCGATGTTCAGGTCTCCGGCGCCACTGAACGCGGCTCCGCCAATCCCGCCGCCCCCGCCCAGGCTCTGCGCGAAGATACCGAAGGCAGCTTCGCCGTGCGTTTTGATCGTCGCGGCGTTGCTCACGGTGACGGTGTCGCCGATGCTGCCTGTGCCACCAACGCCACCGGCGGAAATACTGACGTTCGTGTTCTTGCCACCCAGTCCGAGTGTCCCGGCGATGGCGATGCCACCATCGCCACCGCCGCCGCCGACGCTCTGGGCGAACACGCCATGCGCATTCTTGCCCCTGGTTTCGATGCTGCCACCGCTGATATCGACATCAACCGTGCTGGCCATACTGCCCGCGCCCCCCGAGCCGCCCACGGCGACATTGAGCTTGAGCGAATCCGAGCCCAAGCCGCCGCCCACGCCACCTGCGACGGCAAGGCCACCGTCACCGCCGCCGCCGCCGACGCTCTGCGCCTTGATCCCGTAGGCTTTCTCACCCTGCGTGCTGATGGTGGCTGCGCTATTGACAACGACAGCCCCCCCGGCCCCACCGGAACCACCCTCGCCGCCGAGCGCGAGGCCAAGGCTACCGCTGCCGTTCGTGCCGGCCGAAAGCGTGGCTGCCACGGCCAGGCCACCATGTCCGCCGCCACCACCAACGCTTTGGGCAACGATACCGTATGCATTCGCGCCGTTCGTGGTGATCTTTCCGGTGATCGGGGCGTCCTTGCCGACCTCCACCTTCTTGCCGTCGCCTGCCACACCACCCTTGCCACCCACCGAGAAGGAAACCGCCACGCCCTGAACGGCTGCGCTGGCAGCTACGGAGAACCCGCCGTTACCGCCGCCACCACCGACGCTCTGGGCATAGATGCCGTATGCGTCCTGTTCGTGCGTCGTGATCGTGCTCTGGCTTTCGACCTGTACCTCACCACCATCCCCGCCACCGCCGCCGCTACGTCCGACGGACAGCGAGAGAGAAAGGCCTTTGCCGGCCGAGGCAGCGGCAGCAAAGCCACCGTTGCCGCCGCGTCCACCCACGCTCTGGGCATAGATGCCATGCGACTGGACACCCCATGTCTCGATGGTTCCGCCGGTGCTCTTCGCCACGACTTTGTCGCTGTCGCCACCATTGCCGCCAGCGCCGCCGATGGCAACCGATGCAAAGGCCCCGACGGCGACGACATTGCCGCCGTTGCCGCCGCCGCCGCCGACGCTCTGCGCGAAAAGCGCCGCTGCGTTGCGCCCGGAGGTCGTCAGGTCGCCACTATTGGCGACCGTTACCGTGCCGCCATTCCCACCCCCGCCGCCGGATCCGCCGACGCCGAACCAGCCGCCGCTCGATCCGCCGGTGCCGCCGCCGCCGCCGATGCTTTCAGCGAGGATGGCGTTGGAGGCCGAGGTGATCTTGCCCGTGTTGCCGACATTGACGGCGCCGCCATCGCTGGTGGTGGCGCCGTCGCCACCGATGGCCACAAGTCCGCCCGAGTCGCCGCCATGGCCGCCGCCGCCACCGATACTTTGGGCAACGATGCCGCGTGCGCCGACACCGGTGGCGTTCAGTTCGCCGTAGTTGTACACCGAGGCCATCCCGCCGTTGCCGCCTGCCGTGCCGTCGCCGCCCAGCGCGACGAGCCCGCCCGTCCCGCCGGCGCTGCCGCCCCCGCCGCCGATGCTCTGGGCCATCAGCGCGTTGGCGTTCCAGCCTGCGGTGCTCACCTTGCCGAGGTTAAGTATCGTTGCGATGCCACCCGTCCCGGCATTGCCGCCGGTGCTGCCCAGGGCCACGATACCCCCAGCGCCGCCGCCTCCACCGCCGAATCCGCCAATGCTCTGGACCAGAATGCCATGCGAATCGTCGCCGAAGGTCGTGATCGTTCCCGCGTTACCGACGATGACCGGATCGTTCACCGTCCCCGCGCCGCCTGCGCCGCCGCCACCTCCCAGCCAGCCGCCGCCGCCGCCCTGTCCGCCCTGGCCACCGAGCGTCTGGGCCAAGATGCCGAAGGCGTTGGTCGACTCGGTGGTGATGTTGCCGTAGTTGATGACGGTGACTTCGCCACCCTTGGCGCCCGTACCACCCGCGCCGCCGTTGCCGGCAAAGCTGGCACCGCCGCCGCGCCCACCGTTGCCGCCGGCACTGGAAGCAACGATGCCGTGGGCGCCTTCGCCAAAGGTGTGGATGCTCGCTGTGTTGTTGACCATGACGCTGCCACCCGGCGAGCCGGCATTGCCGGTGTCACCACTGAAAACGCCGCCACCACCGGGTAGTCCGGTGCCGCCCTTGCTTTGAGCCAGGATGCCGTACGACGCCTGGCCGAACGAGAGCGCGTTCTTCGTCGTGATCGAGCCGCTGGTCGTTACGCTGACATTGCCGCCGGCCCCGCCGATGGCGGAATCTTCCAGCAGGCGGGTCATGTAGGCATCGAAGTTGGGCGCCAGCGAAATCTGGCCCGACAGGGGCGTTGCGCCGTCGACGTAGGCAATGGCCTGCGGTGCCTCGTAGGCGCGCCCGTACACGTCGAAATACGTTGCCGGCAAGACGCTCAGCGACCCATCGGCCAGGCGCGTGACGCGCAACGTGAGTACGGCGTTGGATGGGGCATAACCGATGATCGAGGTCACGGTATAGGACACCGAGGTGTCGATGTGCTGCCCTGGCGCCAGATTATTGAGCGCCATGCCGCTGAGGTTGTAGGTATAGGCGGGGGCGAGTCCCAGGAGGTTGTTCTTCAGGGTAAATGTGCCGCCGTTGGAGCCGGTGACTGCCTGGCCGATCTTGGCGCTGTCGCCTTGCACCGTGCTGATGCCGAAGGTGGCCCCCTGGTTGGTGCCGAGGAGCTGCTTGTACGTGTTGACGACAGCATCGGAATAACCGCCCGCCCGGCTGCGGGCGCTGATACCGGGGCTTTGATCGCCATCCGTGCTGATCGTTGCAAAGCTGTTAACTGTCACGTTGCCGCCCGTTCCGCCGCTTCCGGACGGCAAAGGCAGGCCGAAGAAGTTGTTGGTCTGGGTTGGCGTTCCGAAACCGTTCACCACGATACCGCCGGTGTTGTCGCCGCTTGCCGTGATGGAAATCGGTGCCAGGGAGGTTCCGGCATTGATGGTCACGGCATTGCCAGCCTCGTTATGCAGGTAGATGCCCGGCAAGCCGCTGCCGGGGGCGACCGCAGCGTTGAGCGTATTGACGTCGATGCTTGTGACCGGTGGCGATTGCAGGGTGCTGCCGTCGATCAGCAGCGTGCGGCCTGTCGCAATGCCGCCGGACTGATTGCCGTTGCAGAGCACGCTGCTTGGTGTTTGCAGGCTACAGGCGTCGGGTTCGGCATGGAGCTTCCCCGGCAACGGAAGGAAAAGCTGCGCAATGGCGAGGCTGATCAGCGTCCGCCGAATCAGCGCTTGGACAGTGGCGCATTCACTATGCGCTGCGCTTGAAGTGGCTGCTCGGGCAGCCAAGGAATTTGCCACTCCACGAAGATGCTTGTGGGAGATTGGACACGGGTGCGCAGACATGATGAAGCCTCCCTGTTCCGACTGTTCTTTTTAGTTCAAATATCCATTTTTACTATAGGGTGGAATGCTGAAATTAACAGGAGGAAATTCTCGTAAGTCATTGTTGGGAAAGATATTTAACTAAATTGTCACATCCGGATTCGAATGTAAAATATGTTAGTTAAATGACTTTGTTTGGATTTGTTTGATGTTTTTGTTACTAAATAGGGAAGGGCGCCTCGCGCAACTGAGGCGATTGCCAGCACCGCCGACTTGACTGGCCGGCGCCTTCCCCTACGATTTCAAATGTGGCGATAACCCGGAGAAAACTGGCATGAGTCAGCATCAATCACTGGCAGACAATCTGCTCCGTAACAGCATCACCCGCCGCCAGATGCTCTGGCTGCTTGGGGCCAGCGCCTTGTCTGGCTGTGCCAGTTCGCCGGTCGGCAGCGGTTCCATCCTGGTCGGCATGAGCGAGGATGAGGAAAAGGCTGTCGATCAGAAGGTGGCCCCACAGCAGTTTTCGCAGGATCTGGGCGCGGTGCAGGATGCGCCGATCAACCAGTACCTGACGGAAGTCGGCCAACGTTTGCACAGCAAGTCGCACCGGCCGCAGATGCCCTATTCGTACCGTGTGCTGAACGCCAACTACGTCAATGCCTACACCTTCCCTGGCGGGGCGATGGGGGTGACGCGCGGCATTCTGGTCGATCTCGACAACGAGGCCGAGCTGGCGGCCTTGCTCGGTCACGAGCTGGGTCACGTCAATGCCCGTCACGCCGCGCAGCGGCAGGGTACGGCGATGGTGACGCAGGTGGCGATGACGGGCGTGAATATCATCGGGGCGGTGGCCGGGGTTGGCAGCCTGACCGATATCGGTACCCAGCTCGGCGCCAGTGTGCTGCTCGCCAGCTATTCCCGCGACAATGAGCGCGAAGCTGATTCGCTGGGGCAGGAATACATGGTGCGGGCCGGCTATCCGGCCAGCGGCATGGTCGGCCTGCAGCAATTGCTGGTCGATCAGCAGAAGGAATCGCCGGGTATGCTGAAAACCATGTTCTCGACCCACCCGATGAGCAGCGAACGGCGCGACACGGCGCGGCAACTGGCCGAGAGCAAGTATGCGGCGAGCAACACGCGCGATGCCGGGCGCGACCGCTTCCTGGACAACACTGCTTCACTGCGCCGCATCAAACCGACCATCGATGCCTGCCAGAAGGGTGAAGTGGCCATGGCCGGCAAAGCCTACGGCAAGGCCGAGGAGCAGTTTCGTACGGCCTTGAAGGCAACTCCGCGCGACTATGCAGCCAATGTGCTGATGGCCAAGTGTCTGTCTGTTCAGGACAAGGATGCGCAGGCCATGGAATACGCCCAGACGGCGACGAAGATTTATCCGCAGGAGGCGCAGGCCCAGAAGATGGTCGGCATCCTGGCGCTCGGCCAGAAGGATCCGGCCAAGGCCTACGAGCATCTCGATCGCTACGATCGCCTGATGCCGGGGGATGCCGGGGTGACCTTCCTCAAAGGGGTGTCGCTGGAAGGGCTGGGGCGCCAGCAGGAGGCGGCCAACCAGTATGCCGCTTATCTGAAGCGGACCCAGAAGGGCAAGGCGGCAGAATATTCCTACAGCCGGCTGCAGAGCTGGGGCTATGTGAAATAGCTGCCTGCCCGGTGAATGCCACTACCGCGTGGGCGGCAGTGGTGTCTGGCAAGTCAGACTCAGGCTGCTTTTTTCGAGCGGCGGCGGGTGGAAACGGGTATTGCACCCAATGCGATACCCAGTAGAGCAATGGAAGCAGGCTCCGGCACGGCCGATAGGGTCACTGAGCCGCCATCACTGACCGCATAGGCCTGCGGCGAGTTGATGAAAGCCGTGCCATCGCAGCCTGCGCCACCATAGCCGGCCATGCCGCAGATGATTTCCGAGACCAGCAGCGCATCCGGGTTGGTGGTCTGGTTGTAAATGCCCAGTTGCAGCAAAACCTTGCCGGCCTTGGTCATGTCATTGCCGTCGGCGTCGAACAGGTAGCCGGGGAGCAGGCTACCGGCGTCGAGTTGTGCCTGGACATTAACCAGTCCGCCATTCAAGAGGCCGCCGTCGAAGACGCTAAAACTGCCGATCGCCTTGCCATTGTCGGCACCATAGGTCCCGTTGGCACTGCCGAAATCGAAGTTTATGTCGCTGAACAGCTTGATGCTTCCCGAGCTGAAATGTAGCGCGCCAGGATTGAACCAGTTGCCCGAGCCGCTCACCTCATAGGTCACAGTAATGTCCCTGGTGCCGAACGGGTTCGTGCTCCCTGTCTGCAGGAGCTGGTAGGCGCCGTGCTCGATGAAGGTGAACGCGCCCGGGTTGGTGGGGCTCGGCACTACTTGCACGAAGCCGACGCCGCCGACATTGGCCGCTGATACGGTGGTCGCCCCGCCCGCACCGAGGCCTTCCGGGTTGATCTGCCAGTCCGGGGCGGCGTGTGCTGACTGGATGCCGAACGCCAGCCCGAGAGCGCACGTCAGTTGCGCAAGGTGCTTGGCGAATGGATTGATGTTCATGAGGTTCTCCTGATCCTGGTTATGAGACACCTCCCAGCGTTAGCGACATTTTTTGGGGCTGGAAGATGCGCGATAAGCGCGTTGTCCTAAGCCCCGGGAATATATGACAATGAACTATTCTGGCAAAGCGGTTCCGCGTGGATCGGGGAATTTGGTGATATCGATTTGACGTTATTGCAACGTCATGTTGGCTGTTTTTGAATAACTAGTCGCCGAAACTGCGCAAGCCTTCCAGATCGACAATGTGGATGCCGCCGTATTCGCTGCGCACCAGCCCGGCATCCTCCAGCACCTTGAGCGCCTGGTTGGCGCGCTGGCGGGAGACGCCGGCCAGGTAGCCGAGTTCTTCCTGAGAAATCTGCAGCAGGCGATTGGTACCGGGGTAAAGCACCGGGTTGAACAGGGCCGCCAGACCCCGGGCAATGCGGGCGTCGGTATCGAGCATGCGCTCGTTCTCGATCATGCCGATGAACTGGCCGAGGCGCTCGTTCAACTGGGCGATCATGTAGCGGTTGAACGGAATGCTGTGGTCGAGCAGCCAGTTGAAGGTGTTGCGGCTCATGAAGGCGACCCGGGTTTCACGCAGGGCCATCACGTCATAGCGCCGCGGCTCCTTCTTCATCAGGGAGCCTTCGCCGAACCAGCCGCCGACACTGATGCCGGTCAGCGACGTGGTCTTGCCGGTCGTCCAGTGGCTGGCCATCTTGCCCAGCCCGTCGATGATGCCCATCCAGTAATCGACCGGCTCGCCCTTCATGCAGATGAAGGCGCCGGGCGCGAAAGAACGCTCGATCGTGCCGGCCAGGGCGCGATCCATTTCCTCGGCTGTCAGCGACTGGCCCCAGAGGGAGGTGCGAAGCAGTTCCTCAGCGTTCTTCAATTTATTTCCTGGAATGTCTGCCGGATGACAATTATAAGCGCGGGGTGTGCATACACTGAGCCGCAACTGTGAGAGATTGTCGTGGTGCGGCGCAAGGTTTGTGTAAGGCAGTGCAGCCCACAATGATTCAAACGAACGTTAGACCGCGTGCCCAAAAACGCGGCGATGAGGAGACTAAAGAATGCCCACGCAGGCGAATTTCGCCGCGGTGGATGGTTTGCATACCTTCCCGCGGTTGCTGTTTCATCATGCTCAAATCCGACCCAATGCCCCGGCCATGCGCGAGAAGTATCTCGGCATCTGGCAAACGTGGACCTGGCTGGATGTCGCCGAGCGCGTTCGCGCCTTGGCTTGTGGTCTGGCCTCGCTTGGTTTCAAGCGCGGCGACAATCTGGCCATCATCGGCGACAACCGTCCGCATCTCTACATGATGATGACCGCTGCCCAGTGTCTGGGTGGCGTACCGGTGCCGCTCTATCAGGATGCCGTGGCCAACGAAATGCTCTTCGTGCTGCAGGATGCTGGTATCCGCTTCGTGGTTGTCGAAGACCAGGAGCAGGTCGACAAGATGCTGGAAATCCAGGATCAGGTCCCGACGCTGGAACACATCGTCTATGACGACCCGCGCGGCATGCGGCACTACACCCAGTCTTTCCTGCACGATATCCATGAACTGATGGAGATGGGCCGGATTCACGATCGCAATCATTCGGACTTCCTGAATGCCGAGGTAGAGCAGGGTCACTTCGACGATACCTCGGTCATGCTCTACACCTCGGGCACCACCGGCAAGCCGAAGGGCGTCTGCCAGACCCACGCTGCGTTCATCGCGGCTGCTCAGGGCGGGGTGCAGGTCGACAAGCTGGGCGCTGACGGCGACATCCTGTCTTACCTGCCCATGGCCTGGGTCGGTGATCACTTGTTCTCCTACGCCCAGGCACTGGTCGCCGGTTTCACCATCAACTGCCCGGAATCGGGCGAGACGGTGATGTCCGACCTGCGCGAAATCGGGCCGACCTGTTATTTCGCTCCGCCGCGTGTTTTCGAAAGCCTGCTGACGTCCGTGATGATCCGCATGGAAGACGCCGGCAAGCTCAAACAGAAAATGTTCCACCACTTCATGGCGGTGGCCAAGCGCTGTGGCTCGGACATTCTGGACGGCAAGTCGGTTGGGCTCGGCGACCGTCTGCAGTACTGGCTGGGCAACCTGCTGGTCTACGGCCCGCTGCGCAACGTGCTCGGCATGAGCCGGATCCGCGTGGCCTACACGGCCGGCGCGGCGATTGGTCCGGAACTGTTCCGTTTCTATCGTTCGATGGGCATCAATCTCAAGCAGTTCTACGGCCAGACTGAAACCTGTGCCTATGTTTGCCTGCAGCCGGATGGCGCCATCAAGTTCGACTCGGTCGGTCAGCCGGCGCCGGGCGTCGAGATCAAGATTGCCGACAACGGCGAGGTGCTGGTCAAGGGGCCGATGCTGCTCAAGGAATACTACAAGCGCCCGGATGCCACCGCAGAGACGATCAACGCTGACGGCTGGTTCATGACCGGCGACGCCGGCTTCCTCGATGAAGACGGCCACCTGAAGATCATCGACCGTGCCAAGGACGTCGGCAAGCTGTCGAACGGTGCGATGTTTGCGCCGAACTATATCGAAAACAAGCTGAAGTTCTTCCAGCACATCAAGGAAGTGGTCTGCTTCGGCCACGAGCGTGACATGGTCTGCGCCTTCGTCAATATCGACGTTGGTGCGGTCGGCAACTGGGCTGAACGGCGCGGTATCGCCTACTCGGGCTATGCCGATCTGGCCGGCAAGCCGGAGGTGCTGGAGCTGATCCGCGAGTGCGTCGAGCAGATCAACGCCGATCTGGTCAATGACACGATGGTGGCCGATTCGCAGATCCATCGTTTCCTGGTCCTGCACAAGGAACTGGATCCTGATGATGACGAGCTGACCCGGACCCGCAAGGTGCGCCGCAACTTCGTTGCCGAAAAATACAAGGTGCTGATCGACGCGCTCTATTCGGGCAAGTCCAACCAGTTCATCGAAACCGAGGTCAAATTCGAGGATGGCCGGCGTGGCAAGGTGTCCGCCGACCTGAAGATCATCGATGCCAAGACCTTCCCGATCGTGAAAAAGGCTGCCTGAACATGAGCAAAAAAATAGGCGACGTCATTCTCGACCTGCAGAACATTTCCCTGCGCTTCGGTGGCGTCAAGGCGCTGACCGACATTTCCTTCAACGTCCGCCAGCACGAAATTCGCGCCATCATCGGCCCGAACGGTGCCGGCAAGAGCTCGATGCTCAATGTCATCAACGGCGTGTATCACCCGCAGGAAGGCAAGATTTTCTGGCACGGCCAGGAGCGCAAGCGCATGGAGCCGCACATGGCGGCCCAGCAGAACATTGCCCGGACCTTCCAGAACATCGCGCTGTTCAAGGGCATGAGCGTGCTCGACAACATCATGACCGGACGCATCACCAAGATGAAGGCCAACTTCATCGAGCATGCGCTGTGGTTCGGCCGGGCCAAGAACGAGGAACTGGAGCATCGCAAGAAAGTCGAGGAAGTGATCGACTTCCTCGAAATCCAGCACATCCGCAAGACACCGGTCGGCCGCCTGCCCTATGGCCTGCAAAAGCGCGTCGAACTCGGTCGCGCCCTGGCTGCCGAGCCCTCAATGCTGCTGCTCGATGAGCCGATGGCCGGCATGAACGTCGAGGAGAAACAAGACATGTGCCGTTTCATCCTTGATGTGAACGACCAGTTCGGCACCACCATCGTGCTGATCGAGCACGACATGGGCGTGGTGATGGATATCTCCGACCGCGTCGTCGTCCTCGATTACGGCAAGAAGATCGGCGATGGCGTCCCTGAAGAAGTTAAGAACAACGAAGACGTCATCAAGGCGTACCTCGGTGCTGGCCATTAAGGAGCGGGCGAGATGAATTTCTTTTTAGAGGTATTGATCGGTGGCCTGCTTTCCGGCGTGATGTATGCGCTGGTGGCCCTCGGTTTCGTGATGATCTACAAGGCGTCCGGGGTGTTCAACTTTGCCCAGGGGGCGATGGTCTATCTGGCTGCACTGTCGGTCGTTGGTTGCATGGAGAAGGGCGCGCCACTCTGGCTGGCCATCATCCTCGCCTTCGCGATCATGACGGTGTTCGGTATCGCCACAGAAAAGTTCGTGCTGCGCAAGCTGGTCAACCAGCCGCCCATCGCGCTGTTCATGGCGACCATCGGCCTGGCGTTCTTCATCGAAGGCGTGGCGCCGATGATTTTCGGCAGTGAGCCGCGGGCGCTGGAACTGGGCATCGTCGATGAGCCGATTCCCTGGATTCTCGACAACTGGAACATGGTGATTTCCAAGTTCGATCTGGTCGCGGCCGGGGTTGCTGCAGTGCTGGTGGCGACGCTCGCCCTGTTTTTTCAATACACCCGGATTGGCCGTGCCCTGCGTGCCGTGGCTGACGATCATCAGGCCGCCTTGTCGATTGGCATCCCGCTGCAACACATCTGGGCCATCGTCTGGGGCGTGGCCGGTTTCGTTGCTCTGGTCGCCGGCATGATGTGGGGGGCTCGCAACGGTGTGCAGTTTGCGCTCACTTTCACGGCACTCAAGGCACTGCCGGTATTGATCCTCGGTGGCTTTACCTCGGTACCGGGTGCGATTGTTGGCGGCCTGATCATCGGCGCCTCCGAGAAACTGGCTGAAATCTACATTCCGCCGGTCATGCAGGATCTGTTCGGCGGCAACTTCGGCGGCATCGAGGGCTGGTTCCCTTATGTGCTGGCTCTATTGTTCCTTCTCGTCCGGCCGGAAGGCTTGTTCGGCGAGAAGCACATCGACCGCGTGTAAGAGAGGATAGAACAACATGCTTTATCGTGAAGCCGGTCAATTCAAGACCACCTACGCCGCCGACCAGCAGCTTTTTCCAATCCGTCAGGACAGGATCGGTGTCATCACCCTGCTCCTCGTCGCTTTCTTCGCGGTGCCGCTACTGGCCAGTGAATACTGGTTCTCGGCCATCCTGATTCCATTCCTGATCTTTGCGCTGGCGGCCTTGGGCCTGAACATCCTGACCGGCTACGCCGGCCAGTTGTCGCTTGGCTCGGCTGCCTTCATGGCGGTTGGCGCCTATGCTGCCTACAACTTCCAGTTGCGCATTGAAGGCATCCCGATTCTGGTGTCCTTCGCGTTGGCCGGGTTGACCGCAGCCGGTGTCGGCATCCTGTTCGGCCTGCCGACGCTACGCATCAAGGGTTTTTATCTGGCCGTAGCGACACTGGCAGCGCAATTCTTCATCGTCTGGTGCCTTACCAAATTCCCTTGGTTGTCGAACAACTCGTCTTCGGGCGTGATCTCGACGCAGCAACTGATCTTCTTTGGCCATGAACTGAAGACGCCAGTCGAAAAATACCTGCTGGTCCTCTCCATCGTCGTCGTCATGGCGCTGGCCGCCAAGAACATGGTCCGTTCGACCACCGGTCGGGCCTGGATGGCAGTGCGCGACATGGACGTGGCAGCCTCGGTGATTGGCATCAAGTTGATGCCGACTAAACTGCTCGCTTTTGCCGTCAGTTCGTTTTACTGCGGCGTAGCCGGTGCGATGTACGCCTTCTGCTACCTCGGTTCGGTCGAGCCGGACGGCTTCTCGCTGGAAATGTCGTTCAAGATTCTGTTCATGATCATCATCGGCGGTGTTGGCTCGATCATGGGCAGTTTCCTGGGGGCGGCCTTCATTCTCTTGCTGCCAATCTTTCTCGATATCGCCTTGCCGTTTTTTGCCGACCTGTTCGGTCTGCCGTTTTCCAGCGCTACCGTGTCGCACATCCAGATTACGGTGTTCGGTGCGCTGATCATGTTCTTCCTGATCGTTGAGCCGCACGGGCTGGCCCGTCTGTGGCAAATCGCCAAGGAAAAGCTGCGCCTGTGGCCGTTCCCGCACTAAGCCGGGTTTGCCGCAACTTTATAACTAGAGGAGACAAAACCATGATTAAAAGCTTCAAACCTGCCCTGAGTGCTGTTGCGCTTTCCCTGGCCATGCTGTCTCAAGGTGCAGCTGCCGCTGAAGAACAATTCTTCCCGCTGATCGACTACCGCGTCGGCCCCTATGGCTCGAACGGCCAGGCCTTCTACGGCGGCTTCATCGACTACCTGAACTACGTCAACATCAAGGAAAAGGGCGTCAATGGCGTTCAGATGACTTGGGAAGAGTGCGAAACGGAATACAACAACGCCAAGGGCGTCGAATGCTATGAGCGCCTGAAGAGCAAGGCCGCCAAGTCGGCCGGCCCGATCCACACGATGTCGACCGGCATCTCCTACGCCCTGGTCGACAAGTCGGCGCAGGACAAGCTGCCGTTGGCCATGATGGGCTACGGCCGGACCGATGCGGTCGATGGCTCGGTCTTCCCCTATGCCTTCCCGCTGGTCACCACCTACCAGATGCAGGCCTCGGCCATCGTCAAGTTCATCAAGGACAAGAACGGCGGCAACCTGGCCGGCAAGAAGATCGTTTATCTGTATCACGACTCCGCCTACGGCAAGGAAGCCATCATCGCGATGGAAGCCGAGGCATCGCTGAACAAGTTCACGCTGGTCCAGATTCCGGTCGCCCACCCAGGCAACGAGCAGGGCGCCCAGTGGCTGAAGATCCGCCAGGAAAAGCCGGACTACGTGGTGTTCTGGGGCTGGGGCGTGATGAACCAGACGGCGCTGAAGGCGGCCCAGAAGGTCGGCTTCCCACGTGACAAGATGATCGGCTCGTGGTGGACCGGTTCCGAGGAAGACGTCATCCCGGCCGGCGATGCCGCCAAGGGCTATATGGCCGCGACCTGGAACGTCGCCGGCAAGCAGGTGCCGGTCATTGCCGACATCGAGAAGGTGGTCTACGGCGCCGGCAAGGGCAACCTGCAGGATGTCGCCAAGATCGGCACCGTCCTCTACAACCGTGGTGTTTCTGCCGCCGTGCTGTCGGTCGAGGCGATCCGCAAGGGCCAGGAGAAGTATGGCAAGGGCAAGGCGCTGAACGGCGAGCAGACTCGCTGGGCGCTGGAAAATCTGAACATCAACGATGCCCGTCTGAAGGCTTTGGGCGCCACCGACCTGCTGCCGGAAATCAAGACCTCCTGCGACAACCACGAAGGTTCCGGCAAGGTGAAGATTCAGCAGTGGGATGGTGCCAAGTGGGTGCCGGTATCCGGCTGGATTGAAGGTAACAAATCGCTGATCCACCCGTTGTTCCAGGCCTCTGCCAAGCAGTACGCCAAGGAAAAGGGCATCACGCCGCGCGATTGCTCCAAGGAAAAATGAGACGGCAGGAGGAGGGAGTGGGGGCATGAGCCCTCGCTCTTTCTCTCCGTCCCATGAATCGGAAACGATGATGAATACACAAACTGCCGCTGCCGAGCCCGACAACTACCTGAGCATCAACAATATCGAGGTTATCTATGACCACGTGATTCTGGTGCTCAAGGGGGTGTCGCTGAACGTGCCGAAAGGCAAGATCGTCGCCTTGCTCGGTGCCAACGGGGCCGGCAAATCGACGACCCTGAAGGCGATCTCCAATTTGCTGCACGCTGAACGTGGCGACGTGACCAAGGGTTCGGTCGAATACAAGGGGCAGCGCATCGATCAGCTGACCCCGAACGAACTGGTCAAGCGCGGCGTCATCCAGGTCATGGAGGGGCGGCATTGCTTCGGCCACCTGACCATCGAGGAAAACCTGCTGACCGGCGCCTATACCCGCTCGATCTCGCGCGGTGAGTTGAAGGACAGCCTGGAAAAGGTCTATCACTACTTCCCGCGCCTGAAGACGCGGCGTACTTCGCAAGCCGGCTACACCTCCGGTGGTGAGCAGCAGATGTGCGCGATCGGTCGGGCGTTGATGGCCAAGCCGGAAATGATCCTGCTCGACGAACCGTCGATGGGCCTGGCACCGCAGATCGTCGAGGAAATCTTCGAGATCGTGAAGGACCTGAACACCCGAGAGAACGTCAGTTTCCTGCTGGCTGAGCAGAACACCATGGTGGCGCTGCGTTATGCCGACTTCGGGTACATCCTGGAAAACGGCCGGGTGGTGATGGAAGGGGATGCGGAAGATCTGCGGACCAATGAGGACGTTAAGGAGTTCTATCTGGGGCTGAGTTCAGCTGGCCGAAAATCCTTCAAGGACGTAAAGCACTATCGACGCCGCAAACGCTGGCTGTCTTAACGGGTTGCAGTGCGCCGCGCATGGCGGCGTTGTCGGCCGGCTTGTTGGCAGGAGCCAACGGCGCCGGCCTCCGCCTTGCCCTGCGGGGCTGCTTTGCAACCCTCGGGCTGTCTCGGTGTTTCGCTAAAAAGCCGAATGCCACGGTCAACCGGAAAAAACGGAGAAATTTGAAATGAGCTATTACGATCCGCTCGAAACCCGCGATCCGGATGAGCGCGAAGCCGATCTGATGGACAAGCTGGCTCGTCAGGTGGCGCATGCCAAGGAAACGACGTCCTATTATTTCCAGACGCTGGCCGGCATCAATCCGTTCGACTGCATCACGCGCGAGGCGCTGGCCAAGCTGCCGCTGACCCGCAAGCGCGATCTGATCGAATTGCAGAAAAAGCATCCGCCGTTTGGCGGACTCAACGCCTTGGCGCGTCACAAGGCCAAGCGGGTATTTGCTTCGCCCGGGCCGATCTATGAGCTGCAGGGCATGGACATGGATCATTGGCGCATGGCGCGGGTGCTGTATGCCGCTGGTTTTCGTCATGGTGATCTGGTGCACAACTGTTTTTCCTATCACTTCACGCCGGGGGCTTTCCTGATGGAAGGCGGGGCACGCAAGCTGGGCTGTGCCGTCTTCCCTGGTGGTGTCGGCCAGACCGAGCAGCAGGTGCAGGCCATGGTCGACCTGAAGCCGGATGGCTATGTTGGCACACCGTCCTTTTTGCGCATCATCGTCGAGAAGGCCGAGGAACTCGGTGCCGACATATCTTCGCTGAAGAAGGCACTGGTTTCCGGCGAAGCCTTGCCGGGTATCACCCGCAACTGGCTCAACGAACGTGGCATCAAGGTTCGTCAGTGCTATGCCACAGCCGATATCGGTGCCATTGCCTATGAAACCGAGGCCGAGGAAGGGCTGGTCGTCGAGGAGGAGTTGCTGGTCGAGATCGTCCGTCCCGGCACCGGTGATCCGGTCGAGCCCGGTGAGGTCGGCGAGGTGGTGGTGACCACCTTCAGCCCGGATTACCCCCTGATCCGGTTCGCCACCGGCGACCTGTCGGCTATCCTGCCGGGGCGCTCGCCTTGCGGGCGCAGCAATATCCGCCTCCGGGGCTGGCTCGGTCGGGCCGACCAGACGACCAAGGTCAAGGGCATGTTTGTCCATCCGGAGCAGGTGGCCGAGATCGCTGAACGTCACCCGGAAATTCATCGCATGCGGCTGGTGGTCGATAACCCTGGCGGTCAGGATCGCATGGTCCTGCACTGCGAGATCGAAGCCGGTAATGAGGTTCTGGACAAGGCCGTGGTCAGCAGCTTGCGTGAAGTGACCAAGTTGCGCGGTGAAGTTGCTTTTTCGGCACCGGGGGGCTTGCCCAACGACGGGAAGGTGATCGAAGATAGCCGGGTCTACTGATCCGGATATCTTCCATGCGAATTTTCGTGCTTGCGCTGGCCTGGCTGGCGCTCTCGGCTCAGGCCGCCGAGCCTGTCCTGCGTCCATCCGCGCGGCTGCTGTTCAAACAGCCGGAGATGCTGAGGGCGGGGCAGTGCGTGCGTTACGAAGAGGGCGGAGCCGGTTTTATCGTCACCGATCCCATTTTTTACCTCAAAGGTGAAGTGATTGCGGCGGCAGTTCAGTCGCGCCACCTGGCCAAGTGTCCAGTGGTGCCCGGCAAGAATATCGAGCAATACAGCCGCGATGAATTCAACCGCCACGCCAATGCCTACCCCTGCGTGGCGCAGGATGTGGCGGAGCGTGACGAGCAGATTGGTGTCGTTCGCGTCCGGGTCAGCGATTGGGAAACACCGCATGCCAAGAAGGCTGAAAATGCCGGCCGGCTGTATCGCGGCATGTTCCTCGACCGGAAGCTGGAAAAAGGTATGGAAATCGAACTGGAGGCCGATCTGCTCGGGGTTTGCGAGCAGTGAGCCTGTTCGCACCCGAGTTTATCGTTTCTCGCTGACCACCCCATTGGCCGCCAGCCGTTCGACTTCGACGTCGGACAGCCCTAACGAAGTCAAAACTTCACAGCTATGTTCCCCCAATAGCGGCGGTGGGGCCTGAATTGCTCCCGGTGTGCGCGAAAGGCGAGGGGCCGGGGCGGGTTGCCTGACCCCCGCGACGTCGACAAAAGCCTCTCTGGCCAGATTGTGCGGGTGAGCCGGGGCTTCCTTCATGCTCAGCACCGGCCACACGCAATCGTCCGTGTCATCGAACAGCGCTTCCCAGTGCTTGCGTGGTTCCCGTTTGAAAATTTCGACCAGCCGCTGCTGCATGAGTGGCCAGCGTGTCTTGTCATATTGCTGGCCGGTAAAGTCGGGATCACCGCTCAGTCCGAGGCGCTCGACAAAGGTCGCGTAAAACTGGGGTTCAAGTGGGCAAACGCTGATCCAAAGGCCATCAGCGCATTCATAGACGTCGTAGAAGGGTGCGCTCGAATCGATGGCGCAATGGCCTTCCCATTCGCCCAGCGCTTCTAGGTTGAACAGTCCGTGGGCGAGAACGGCAGCGCCTTCGCACATCGCAGCATCGATGACCTGGCCTTTGCCGCTGCGTTGAGCCTCAAGCAGCGCGCAGGCGATGCCCCAGGCGAGCATCAGGCCGCCACCGCCCATGTCGCCGACCAGGGTGGGTGGGGCCCAGGGGGCGCCGCCATGGCGGCGGCCGGTATCGAGCACGCCGGCAATCGCGGCGTAGTTGGCATCGTGACCGGCACGCGGAGCCAGCGGGCCGGTTTGGCCCCAACCGGTCATGCGGCCATAGATCAGCCGCGGATTGAGGCTGAGACAAACCTCAGGGCCATAGCCAAGGCGTTCCATGACACCGGGCCGGAAACCCTCGATCAACACATCGGCCTCGGCAATCAGCTTGAAAACCAGGTTTTTGGCTTCCGGGTGCTTGAGGTCGATGCACAGCGATTTTTTGCCGCGATTGGCCACGGCCTTGCGCCCGCCGCCAAACAGTTGCGAGGCGAAGGTGCCGCCGGCTCGTTCGAGCAAGGTGACTTCGGCGCCCATGTCGGCGAGCAGCATGCCGCAGAAAGGCCCTGGGCCGATACCAGCGAATTCGATGACCTTGATACCGGCCAATGGGCCACGTGCTTTCGTTTCTGGGGCGTTTTGCATTGATTTTCCGGAGGAGAGTTTGGGTTGATGCCGGTTGGCGGCTAAGTCCAGTGGATGTCCCTTATTATCCAGTCTCAGGTGTCTCCAGGAAAAGCCCCGATTGGCCGCTGTCGGGCGTGACGCTGGCGCTTTGATCAGGCACACTCGATCAATTGCGGGGATAGCAGGCCAATCAGGCAAAAGGTCAGAAATCATGAACAAGAATATCGACGAGTTGCTGGAGCGAATCCATGGTCTGCAGGATGAGCTTGAGGAGGAATACCGAAAGACGCGCGAGGAGTGGGCGCAGAAGAAACAGGAACTGGCCGATGAGCTTCTTCGCCAGCAGCGCCGCTACAAGACCGGCCTGTTCCGTTTCCTGTTGCGCTCCCGTTTCCTGGTTGTGCTGACTGCTCCCGTCATCTACCTGGGCTGGTTGCCTTTTCTGCTGATGGACCTGTTTGTCAGTATTTATCAGGCGATCTGCTTTCCGATCTACCGAATCCCCAAGGTGCGGCGTTCCGATTATCTGGTTTTCGATCGCCAGGATCTGCCTTACCTGAACATCATCGAGAAATTCAACTGCTTCTACTGCTCATACGGCAACGGGGTGGCGGCATATACGCGGGAAGTGGCGGCGCGCACCGAACAGTACTGGTGCCCGATCAAGCACGCCCGACGAATCAAGGCATCGCATGACCGCTATCCGAATTTCTTCGATTATGGTGATGCTGCGGCATTTCAGCAGGGCTTGAACCGGTTGCGCAAGCAATACGGGGATGGCGGGAAGTAGTTCACCTTCCCGGTCCGGATCAGGGCTCGATCAGGCTGACTTCAAACTCGAATGCGTGGTCGCTGCCCTGTTGCCATGATTGGCCAAAGCTGATCCGGCCATTGCCGTTGAGCGTGACCATTTCTTTCCGGATCAGCGTTTCCGGTGCGTTGTTCGCGGTAACGTAGGTGCCGTTCGTGCTCAGGTCTACCAGCACATAGTTGCCCTGGCGATAGATGATGCGGCAATGCTGCCGAGAGGCTTTCGGGCAATTGATTGCAATATCGCTGGCGGGATCCCGGCCGATTGTCAGCATCGGATGATCGGTCGAGAAACGGAGGGTGCGCTCACCCTGGCGAATGATTATTCCAGCTCGTTGAGTATCGGGAGTCGGACTGGATTCACGGATGGTTTCTTTTTTTTGTGGAGTTGCGCGCAACATCGGAAGTGCATTCCAGTCGATGGAATAAGCCGCTATTTCCGAGCCTTCATTGGCAACCGCTACCGTTTTGTCCCGCAGGCTGGCAGGCAGTGCTTGCACCACGCTTTCCGAAATTACGATGCTCGCTTCATCAAGCAGGGAAGAAAGTTTGCAGGCGGTCGCCTCGGCCGGATCGACGGGACTTGTTGAAACTCTTCCGGGCGTGGCGAGGTGAATGCCAATCTTGAGCGCGATCTGGGTGTCGGCAATTTGGGGGATCACAGCGCAGCGGCGCTGCATTTCGCAAGACCCGAACAAGGCAGCTTCAGCGGTCTCGAACGATGCCAGCAGGCTTTGTGGCATCTGCCGAATGATCGAACCGCCATGCGCAGCGAGGACTCGCTCCAGTCGTTTCAGGCGGCGGCGAAACAGCTTGCCGAGCAGAGCATCGTCAAGTGTCGCGCTTTGACCTGAAATTTCGTGTACTGCGCCGTGCACCAGGTAGGCGTGATTGATTGCCTGGGGCGCCGGCTTATCCTGAGGGCTACGGCAAGTTGTTTTTTCCTGCATAGCTTTCTTTTCTGGCTGAATCGGCGCCAGCTTTTGCCGGTGCAATCATGCCGCGATGGGGCCAATCTTCAGATGTGGTTATGGTTTAACTGTGGGGCAGTCTTATCTTCAGAAAGTTCCGAAAATGACAAGAGCGACAGAAGGTTAGCACTTGCCTCAGATTTGTATGCAAAGTTTTGTATAGGTATTGAAAGCGGATGTAGGCCCGGGTGACCCGGTGATCGCGCAGGGCGACGGGTTTGGCCTTTCATGTCCGGCTTCCGGATCAGCCTTTTCGTCCAAACAGGCCGCGTACTGCCTCCTGAAGGTCAGCCGGCAGGACGACAAGCTTGGCGTTGTCTTTTTCGCCCATGCGTTCCAGTGCCGCGATGTATTTTTCGCCGAGCATGTAGGACATCGGGCCGGTCTGGTCGCCGATGGCGGCCGTGATGCGCCGGATCGCCTCGGCTGAAGCCTCGGCCAGCATGACCTGGGCGTTGGCGTCGCGCTTGGCCGATTCGAGGCGGGCTTCGGCTTCGAGAATGGCCGACTGCTTGGCCCCCTCCGAGCGGGTGACGACAGCTTTGCGCTCGCGCTCGGCCGCCGCCTGCATTTCCATGGCTTTCTGCATCGATTGCGAGGGCTTAATGTCCTGGATTTCGACCGACTTGACGGTCAGTCCCCAGTCCACCGCCTCGTCGGCAATGCTTTCGCGCAGCCGGGCCTTGATCTTGTCGCGCGAGGACAGCGCCTCGTCGAGTTCCATTTCGCCGACGATGGAGCGCAGCGTGGTCATGATCAGGTTGCGGATGGCCTCGGAGAAATCGGTGACGCCATAGACCGCCTTGACCGGGTCGGTGACCTTGATGAAGGCAATGGCATTGGTCAGGATCACCGCGTTGTCGCGGGTGATGACCTCCTGCTCCTGGACGTCGAGGATGATGTCCTTGGTCACCAACTGGTAAGACACCTTGTCGAGGTAGGGAATGACGATGTTGAGGCCCGGTTTCAGCGTGCCGTGATATTTGCCAAGGCGTTCGACGATCCACTCCTCGCCCTGCGGCACGATGCGCACGCCCTTGGCGATGGTGACGACGACAAAGACCAGAATGGCCAGTGTGACGACGAATCCTGCGTTCATATCCATTTTGCTATCCCTCTAAGCCTTGCTGACCTTGACGAAACTGCCCTCGACGGCAGTCACCTTGACCCGCTCGCCCGCCGCGATGGCGGCGTCCGACAGGCAAACCCATTCCTCGGAGCCGAGGATCGGCCGTTGAAAACGAACCTTGCCGCGCTCGAAAGGAGCGACTGCACTGACCAGCAGACCGATTTCGCCGATGGCCTCACCATCGGCCGTACCCGAGCGGGTCTTGACGAAACTTTGCTTGAAGACGCGGAACCACAGCACGACCATGGCCAGCGAAGCAATGGTCCAGGTTGCCAGCTGGGCAGTCAGCGAGAGGTCGAAGGCCAGGGCCAGAAGTCCGACGAGCAGGGCGCCCAGACCAAACCAGACGATGAAGAACGAGGGGATGATCAGTTCGGCGAGAACCAGCACGATGCCGCCGACAACCCAGTGCCACCATTCAGGATGCATTTTCTTCTCCTTGTTCCGGCGAGTATTTAGGGTTTGCCTGAGCAGGTCAAGCAAGCTGTGGTTGGCCACAGTTGGGGACGGGGCGGCAAGCCTCTAAAATGGAGCGATGAATACCGCCTTGCTGCTCCTTCCCGATTTTTCATTGATCCTGCTCGGTGCGGCCATTCGCCGTTGGATGCATCTGGGCGACCATTTCTGGAACGGCGTCGAGAAGCTGGTTTATTTCATCCTGTTTCCGGCCCTGCTGATCAACGCCATCATCAAGACCCGGCTCGATCTGGGCGCCGCCTTGCCGCTACTCGCCACGGCCTTGGCGGCGATGGCCGGCGGCATGTTGCTCGGCATCGTACCCAGGCTGTTCAGCCGCCTGCCGGCAATGACCTATGCCTCAATGTTCCAGTGTGCCTACCGCTTCAACTCCTACATTGCGTTGGCTGTGGCCGGCATGCTGTTCGGCTCGCCGGGCATTGCGACCATGGGCTTGATCGTCGGGGCCGCCGTCCCGTTCGCCAATCTGGTCTCGGTGTGGATGCTGGCCCGTCATGGCGACGCTGGCCTGTGGCGCGAAGTGGCGCGCAATCCGCTGATCTGGGGAACAGCGACCGGCTTCCTGCTCAACCTCGCCGGCTTCGTGCCTCCGGCGCCGTTGCAGGCCTTTCTCGGACGCCTGGCCGATGCCTCGATTGCCCTCGGGCTGATCACGGTCGGCGCGGCCTTGCGGCTGGAAAGTACGCCGGGGGTGCGGGGTTTTTCGTTGTGGCTGGTGCTGGTGAAACTGCTGGCACTACCGCTGGTGGCGCTTGGCGTGGGCAGCCTGCTTGGTCTGTCCGGACTCAACTATCAGGTGGTGGTGCTGTTCGCGGCGCTACCGACCGCATCATCTGCCTATATTCTGGCCATGCGCATGGGCGGCGACGGCCGTAGTGTTGCCTGGCTGATTTCGGTGACGACGCTGGGATCAATGCTCACGCTGCCGCTGTGGGCAGCGTGGCTGGCCAGACTCTGATTATTTCTTGGCGACGGGCCGCTTGGCCTTCGGCTTGGCGGCTTCCTCGGCGGCAGCGGTTGCTGCGGCCTCAGCTGCGGCTTCGGCCGATTGCTGCATCTGGTCGCGCATCTGCTGCATCATCTGCCATGGCCACATGGCTGCATCGGAAAAGGCATTGGGCTGCGCTTCGGCCGGTGCGGCTTCGGCGGCTTCCGGCGACATGGCCTTGACACTTTCCGAGGCCATCTTGCCCATAGCCTGCACCGCACCGACTGTGGTGCGCTGCATTTCCAGGCCCTGAATGGTCATCTGCAGCATCGACAGGTTCATGCGCAGCCAGCCTTCGACGGCCTTCATGTCCTTGATGCGCTTGTCGAGTTCGTCGACATCGAAAGTCGGCGCCACCATGCCGGGGAGCGAGAAACCCATATTGCCCCACATGTTGCGCATGAAATTGAGCGGGTCGTGTACCTGTTCTTCGGCCATGTTCTTCTCCTCCGGTTGGATAACATCATCTTAAACCACTTCGTAATGCAAAATGATAAATTAGCGGCCTGTTGAATAAGGGGACGGTATGTTGAAGCTGTTGGTGGTTGAAGATCATGCGCTGGTTCGCGAAGGTCTGGTTCGCCTGCTTGGGCAGATCGAAGCTGGCGCAAAGGTCCTGGAGAGTGCGGACTTCGAATCGGCGCTGAATGTGCTCGAGAATGAAGGTGAGTTCGATCTGGTCTTGCTCGACCTGGCGCTGCCGGGAATCGACGGCTTTGCCGGTCTCGATATCCTGCGCCGCCGCTACCCGGCCATGCCGGTTGCTGTCGTCTCGGCCTTCGACGATACGCCGACCATTACGCGCGTGCTGAATCTGGGCGCTTCCGGATTCATTCCCAAGGCCTTCTCCGGTGAGGCCTTGCTCTCGGCGGTGCGCGAAGTATTGGCCGGCAACATCTTCCGGCCGAACGGCCAGTCGGCAGCACGGCTGGACGACGCTACGCCGGTGCCGCCGCCGCCGAAAAACGGGGTGCGTCCCGACGAGATTGGCTTGACCGACCGTCAGGGACAGGTGCTTGCCTTGATGGTGCGTGGCTTGTCGAACCGGGACATTGCCGATCAGCTTGGCTTGTCTGAGGGGACGGTCAAGATCCATGCGACTGCGGTATTCAAGGCGCTAGGCGTCAGCAGCCGGACGCAAGCGCTGGTTGCCGTTGCCCGTTACGGCGTCGATTTCGAAAGCGTCTTCTGAAGCTGGTTCAGTAGCGCCCGCAGCTTGGCTGGGCGCACTGGTACGGGCAGCGCGTGAGCCCCGGCCGGCAGGCTTGCGCCCGGGTCACGGACCAGGACAACCAAGGGCATGCCGGTCACCAGTTCAGCACTGGCGGCAGCGGCAAGTTCGGGTTCAGCGATCAATACGGCATCTTCGGGCCGGCGCTCGGTCCGGCTGCCATCATCGCTGCTGACGGCATAGTCCCAGCGTTTCATCAGTTCGATGCAGGACAGCATCTCTTCCGAGGTGCCGATGCAGTGAACCTTGCCGGCTTGTGGCGGGTTGTCGATTGCGGCCGGCCCGGCAACAACTGGCTGGCTGCTCGCTACGCTGAGCGTGAACTTGGTTCCTTCCCCCTGCCTTGAGTTGAGCTTTACCTCAATCCCCAGTGCTTTGGCCAGTCGATCGACGATGGACAGGCCTAATCCCAGTCCCTTGTTCTGTTCCCGGGCCGTGTTTCCAACCTGGTAGAACTCGGCAAAAATGGCGGCCTGGTGTTGGGGGGCGATGCCGATACCGTTATCCCTGATTTCGATCAGCACCCTGTCGCCCCTGTTGCGGGCGGCAACCAGCACGCTGCCGCCGGGCGGGGTATAGCGCAAGGCATTGGATACCAGATTGGCGATCATGCGTTCGAGCATGATCGGGTCGGTTTCCACCCATCGCGTGGTCGGATGGAAACGCAAGCTCATATTGCGGTCGGTCGCGGCGCGCCGGAAGGAATTGGCGAGGCGCTCGAAGATCGGCTGCAACGGGGTTGGGCGGCTATCTGGCTTGATGCCGGCGACATCGAGTCGGGAGATGTCAAGCAGCGAATCGAGCAGTTCGCCAAGAATGGTCGTCGAGGCTGATATTTGTTCGGCCAGCCGGGGCAGTTCCTGCGGGGTGCCGCTGCGAATCTGGCGCTGCAGGTCAGTGGCGAACAGCGATAGTGCGTGCAAGGGTTGGCGCAAGTCGTGACTGGCCGCAGCGAGAAAGCGGCTCTTTGCCGTGTTGGCGCGTTCGGCGGCATTCTTCTGTCCGGCCAGCTCTTGGGTAGCTTCGCGGACGCGTTCTTCGAGCAGATCGTGGCTGGCCGCCAGTTCCTCGGTCATGGCCGCCATGTCGCGAACCTGGCGGCGAACCAGCAGTCCGGTGACGAGCAGCACGATGCTGACCAGCAGAGCCAGGGTACCCAGTTCGAACAGGCGGTTATGCCAGGCGGCCAGCAGTGTCTTTTCCGGGATCACGCTGAGCACTCGCAGGTCGGTAAAGCCGGGGACTTGGGATACGGCGATTAGGTAACCGTTGCCGCTGGTCAAGCCATTCTCCGGAATGAAACCCTTTAGTTGGCCACCGTACAAGGCTGCTGCGGCTTGGGCGCCGAGAATTGGTGATTGCCGGCTGAGGTCGGAGGGGCGGCAGGAGGCGATGATTTCGCTTTTCTGGTTGATGAGGACGGTTTCGAAATCATCGGACAGACGGTTCGACCAGCAGAAATCCTGAAGATAGGCCGGCTCCATGGCCGCAAAGACGACGCCCGCAAAATGTCCGTTGTCACCGGTCAGGCGGCGGGCGATGGCGTAGGTGTAACGCCCGCTGTTGCGGCCGATATAGGGGCCGAAGGTGGAGGACTCGGCTCCATCCTCAAGCGCGATGAAATAGGGGCGGTCCTTGACGTTGATGTGGGGGGCCGGGAAGAAGGTCGAGATAAAGCGTTGGTTGCCATACCGATCAAAAATGATCAGGTCGCGCAGCTGCGGCATGGCCCGCGAATGACGCTGGGCAATGTATTCCCAGCCCTTGCTGGTATCCCATGTTTCCCAGTCGCGGCGGCTGTGCGAGAGATCGGTTGCCGTCTCGCGCAGCAGGACGTCGACGGCTTCGAAAGTCCGGGCGGTGTGCTCGGCCATCATCAGACCGAAATGCTGGAGCCGACGTTCGCCGGATTCCAGGTCGCGGTGGCGTGCCAGGGCGAGGTCGGCCAGAAAAACAAGCAAAACCACCAGGGTGCCGACCAGTGCAATGCTCAGGGCGAGAGTTTCGGGCTTTCTGCTAATCATGCTGCCTACAGCTGGTAGCAATAGAGCGGCCGAGGTGGCGTGCAGTCGACCTCAATGACCCGCTCGGGCGTCAGGCCGGGTACTGGAAAACTGTTGCTGATGAACAGGCTGCCCGGCTGCATTTCGGCTTTTACCTTTTCCCAGAGTCGAGGCATCGGAGCCGGCGACAGGAAGGCATAGACCACGTCGTAGTCACCGAGTTTTGCCATCCAGAGATCATCCCAGCGCCAACGGATATTGGGTCGGCCCAGGCTGAAAAAACGGCCGACCAGCCAGGTCAGCGGGGCGTTTTCGTAGCCGGTGAAATGGCTGTCGGGGAGGGCGTCGGCCAGTGGCACCGTGGTGCTGCCGAGACCGGCGCCGAGATCGAGAAAGCGGGTCGGGCCGCGTGCGGCCAGCAGTTCGGCCAGCGCCGCGACGGTCTGCTTGTTGGATAAATAGAGCGGTACCTGTCCGGATAGTGCGCCGCGAAAGACGAGCAGCAGCAGGATGGCAGCGAGCAGGAACCAGCCGGGATCGATGGCCAGCGTGTGGGTGAACCAGACGAGCGGCATGAAACCGGCGTGGATGACTCGCCACCACCAGGGCTGGCGGGAAAGCGTGGCGAAGATCAGGGCGACGCCACCGATCGCCAGGCTGGTCTGCAGCCAGGGCATGACTTCGCCATTCAGTCCGTAGTAGGGCCACGCCAGCGAGAGAACAAGAATGGCCGCCGCCCCTTGCAGGGCGAATTGGCGAAGTGGGGGTGAGGTCATCCCCGGATTTTATGCCATCAAGGCCGTTCTCGCCCTTTCTCTTGCCTGTCTGGCTTGTCTCTCGGCCGCGGCGCGGACCGGGCCGAAGCCTCTGACCTCGGCCGGCCAAGTGGCCAGTGCCAATGTGCTGTCGGCGCTATGGTGGCTGCTGATCAGATCAAGATCGGCTTCGTAGTCGGCTAACAGGCTGCGCTCTGCGGCTTTTTCGTGGCCAAACCGGAAAGGATCGAGCCAACTGCCGCGCAGCTTTCTTGCCTTGGCCAGAAGGCCGAGCACTGGCATCAGCCAGGGGCCGAAGCGGATTTTCTTTGGTCGGCCGTCACTGCCGGGTTTGGAAAAAAGTGGCGGTGCGAGGTGGAAGGCAAGCTGGAAGTCGCCATCGAACGTGTCGGCCAGCCGTTGCCGGAAATCGCTGGCGGCATACAGGCGTGCGACTTCATATTCGTCCTTGGGGGCAAGCAGGCGGGCGTATTGCGTGGCGACCGTGCGCGTCAGAGTCTCGTTGCCGATGGCGCGGATGCTGGCCAGCCGGTTTTCGTAGCGCTGGGCCAAGCTGGCATCCTGATAGGCCGTGAGATGGGCGATGCGGCTGGCGATCAGCTCGTCCAGTGTGAGTTCGACGAAGGGTTGGCCGCCGAGCGGACCGGCAATTTTGGCCACTTTCTCCGGGGCGACTGCTGCCCGCCGCCCCCACAGGAAGGCTTCGCGGTTGGCGGTGACTGCGGCGCCATTGAGTTCGATGGCCTGCTCGAGTGCGGCGGCGGAAACCGGCACCAGACCTTTTTGCCAGGCGTAGCCGAGGAGCAGCATGTTGGCGTAGAGCGCGTCGCCCATCAGCCGGGTGGCAAGGTGCTGGGCATCGATGAAATCAACGGCGGTGCTGCCCAGCGTTTCGGTCAGGCTTTTTTGCAGCCCGGCCAGCGGGAAGTGCCAGTCGCGGTTGCGGGTGAAGTCAGCGGTCGGCGTGTCGGTACAACTGACGACAGCCCGGGTGCGTCCTTCGAGCATCTTGGACAGCGCCTCACTGCCGGCGCTGACGACCAGATCGCCGCCGAGCACAGCATGTGCTTCGCCGGTGGCGATGCGGGCAGCGTGGATGTCTTCCGGGCGGTCGGCGATGCGCAGGTGGGAAAAGACGGCACCGTACTTCTGCGCCAGTCCGGTCATGTCGAGCGTCGAGATGCCCTTGCCGTCGAGGTGGGCGGCCATGCCGACCAGGGCGCCGAGGGTGATGACGCCCATGCCGCCGACGCCGGTGATTAGCAGGTTGTAGGGCTGAGTCGTGGTTGGCAGGACAGGAGCGGACAGGATAGGCCAGTCTTCGGCATCGAGCGCGTCTGGCTGGGCGGCATTGCCTTTCTTCGGCTTGCCGCCTTCGATGGTCACGAAGCTGGGGCAGAAGCCTTTGAGGCAGGAGAAATCCTGATTGCACGACGATTGGTCGATCTGTCGCTTGGTGCCGAAGGCCGTTTCGACTGGCACGACGGACAGGCAGTTGGATTGCACCGAGCAGTCGCCGCAGCCTTCGCAGATGGCTTCGTTGATGAAGACGCGCTGGCTGATGGCCGGCATCTTGCCGCGCTTGCGCCGGCGGCGGGCTTCGGTGGCGCAGACCTGGTCGTAGATCAGGATCGAGACGCCGGGGTATTCGCGCAGTTCGCGCTGCACCGCGTCGAGATCATCGCGGTGGCGGATCGGCACATTGGGGGCGAGGTCGACGATCTCGGCGTACTTCTCCGGTTCGGCCGCGACGATGACCATCTTTGCTATGCCCTCGGCCTCCAGCTGGCGGGTGATGCGGGCGACGCTGAGGATGCCGTCGACCGGCTGGCCGCCAGTCATCGCCACGGCGTCGTTGTAGAGGATCTTGTAGGTGATCGGCACTTTGGCGGCGATGGATTGCCGGATGGCGAGCAGGCCGGAGTGGAAATAGGTGCCGTCGCCGAGGTTGGCGAAGATGTGCTTTTCGCTGGTGAAGGGCGCCTGACCGACCCAGGGCACGCCTTCGCCGCCCATGTGGGTGAAGGTCGAGGTGCTGCGATCCATCCACGTCACCATGTAATGGCAGCCGATACCGGCGACGGCGCGCGAGCCCTCCGGCACCTTGGTCGAACTGTTGTGCGGGCAGCCGGAGCAGAAGTGCGGCTTGCGCTCGGCCAGTACGATGGGCGTCTGGGCGGCTTTCTGCTTGTCGGCAATAACCTTCAGCCGGGCAGCAATGGTCGGCGAGGTGAAGAAGCGGCCGATCCGCTCGGCGATGACGCGGGCGATGGTCGCCACCGGCAGTTCGCCAGCGGCCGGCAGCAGCCAGTTGCCTTCCGACCACTCGCCGATTTCGTCGAACTTGCCGATGACGCGGGGGCGGACATCATCACGCCAGTTGTAGAGCTCTTCCTTGAGCTGGTATTCGAGCAGTTGGCGCTTTTCCTCGACGACGAGGATTTCTTCCAGTCCTTCCGCGAACTGCCGCACGCCTTCCGGCTCCAGCGGCCAGACCATGCCGACCTTGTAGAGTCGGATGCCGATCTCGGCGGCCAGTTGGTCATCGATGCCCAGTTCATCCAGTGCCTGCCGCACGTCGAGGTAGCTCTTGCCGGCAGTCAGGATGCCCAGCTTGGGGGTCGGCGAATCGATGATCAGCTTGTTCAGCCCGTTGGCCCGGCAATAGGCCAGCGCGGCGTAGAGCTTGTGGTTGAGCAACCGGGCTTCCTGAACCAGCGGCGGGTCGGGCCAGCGGATATTCAGGCCATCCGGCGGCAATTTGAAATCTGGCGGAATAATCGGGGTAACTGCAGCCGGGTCGATAGTGACCGAGGCCGAGGTTTCCACCGTATCGGCCAGCGCCTTGAATGCGACCCAGCAGCCGGAATAGCGGCTCATCGCCCAGCCGTGCAGGCCGAAATCGAGGTATTCCTGCACGTTGGCCGGGTAGAGCACCGGCATCATCAGCGCCTTGAACACATGCTCGGTCTGGTGCGGCAGCGTCGAGGACTTGGCGGCATGGTCGTCGCCGGCGATGACCAGCACACCGCCGAATTTCGATGAGCCGGCCGCGTTGGCATGGCGAAAGACATCGCCGCAGCGGTCCACGCCCGGCCCCTTGCCGTACCACAGGCCGAACACGCCATCGTATTGGGCGCCGGGAAAGAGATTGACCTGCTGGCTGCCCCAGACGGCCGTGGCGGCGAGGTCTTCATTGATGCCGGGCTGGAAGGTGATGTGGTGCTCGGCGAGGTGCTGCTTGGCCTTCCACAGGCCGAGGTCGAGGTTGCCAAGCGGGCTGCCGCGATAGCCGGAGATGAAACCGGCGGTGTTCAGCCCGGCCGCCAGATCGCGTTCGCGTTGCAGCATGGGCAGGCGGATCAGGGCCTGGGTGCCGGTCAGGAAGACGCGGCCGGAACTGCGGGTGTATTTGTCGTCCAGCGTGGCAGCGAGGCCGGCTGGCAGAGCGAGATTGCTCATGAATTGTCTCCATTGTTTCGGCCTTGTGGGCCGGTGGTGGTTCGCCCTGTCGTCGGGGGTGGTGACAACGGGCACTTTGGAGATTTGAGTTTGGCCGAAACAGAACGTTCCGGCCAAGGCGGGTTAACCCGGGGGCAGGATTTTTCCCGGGTTCAACAGGTTGTTTGGATCGAGCGCCTGCTTGATCGTCCGCATCACGTCGACGGCAACGTCGCCGTGTTCAAGCGGCAGGTATTTACGCTTGCCCAGGCCAATGCCGTGTTCACCGGTGCAGGTGCCTTCCATGGCAATGGCCCGTTCGACCACCCGCTGGCTGATCCAGGCGGCTTCTTCCATCTCTTTCGCGTTGTCGGTATCGACCAGCACGACAAGATGGAAATTGCCATCGCCGACATGGCCGAACAGCGCGATCGGGATGCTGACCTGGGCGATGTCGGCCTGTGTTTCGGCAATGCATTCGGCCAAGCGCGAGATCGGCACGCAGACATCGGTCGGGAAGCAGCGGCAACCCGGCTTCAGTTGCAGGCAGGCGAAATAGGCGTCGTGACGGGCCTGCCACAGGCGGCTGCGGTCTTCCGGGCGGGCGGCCCATTCGAAATTGGTGCCGCCCAGTTCGTCGGCGATGGCCTGCACGGTTTCGGCCTGCTCGGTGGCGGAGGACGGACTGCCGTGGAATTCGAAGAACAGCGTCGGCGCCTCGGCCAGCGTGGTTTTGCTGAACAGGTTGATCGCCTTCAGTGACAGGGCATCGAGCAGTTCGATTCGGGCGACCGGCACGCCGAGCTGGATGGTCTGGATCACCGTCTGCACCGCCGCTTCGATGCTCGGGAAGGTGCACACGGCGGCCGAAATGGCCTCCGGGATCGGGTAGAGCTTGACCGTCAGTTCGGTCATGATGCCGAGCGTGCCTTCGGAGCCGACCAGCAAGCGGGTCAGGTCGTAACCGGCGGAGGACTTGCGGGCGCGGCCGCCGGTTTTCATCACGCGGCCATCGGCCAGCACCGTGGTGGTGGCCAGCACGTTTTCACGCATCGTGCCGTAACGGACCGCATTGGTGCCGGAAGCGCGGGTGGCGGCCATGCCGCCAATTGTTGCGTCGGCGCCGGGGTCGATCGGAAAGAACAGGCCGCTGCCCTTCAGGGCATCGTTCAGCTGCTTGCGGGTGACGCCGGCCTGCACCGTGGCATCGCCATCTTCGGCGTGGATGGCGATCACCTGGTTCATGCCGGAAAGATCGAGCGAAATGCCGCCGCTGGTCGCCAGCACGTGGCCCTCGACCGAACTGCCGACGCCATAGGGGATGACCGGCACGCCATGCTCGGCGCACAGGCGGACGACCTGCGCCACTTCGTCGGTGCTTTCGGCCAGGACGACGCCATCGGGCAGTTCAGGCGCATGAACGGATTCGTCGCGGCCATGCTGCAGGCGGGTCGATTCGCCTTGCGAAAAACGTTGCTGGAATTGTTGCTGGAGGGCTTGTTGCAGTGCTTCGGGGAGGGCTTTTCTGGTCACGGGAGGAATCGGGTGGCTTGGTCGAGATCCGTGTGAGTATGCCCTTCATAGAGCGCCGTGACGAATTTTCGCCAAACCAGATCTGGTTCGCCGATACGGAAACCGCAGTAATGCTGGTCATCGACATCCGTTTCCTGCACGGCCTGCACGGTCAGTCGGGAAATCTCGTTAAGGCCAAGTTGAACCGTGGCATTGAGCCATACTTCGGCCGGGATTTGCTGGGCGACCCTGGCACGGAAACCATAACGCGAGACTTCGTTAACCTCGACCGAAATGGGTTTGTCGATAAAGGCCGTTGAGTTGGCAAGCTTGGCCGGGCATTTGACCGAGAAACGGCGGTGCTGGCGAATCTGCTGCACCATTCCTTCACCCTTGTCAGGAACGGCAGGGAGAATCTTGCGATATTCCGGCAGGTCATAGATCAGATGCAGCAAGGCTTTCTTGCGATCGCTCAGGTCGGCAAAGACGGAGGTCTTCTTGTTGAAGAAGTAATCGATCAGTTCGGGCGTCAGCACGGGGTCGTTCGTGGTGAAGAAACGACGGTGCGGGATCTGTATGTTGGCCAGCTTGGTTTCGAGGAAGTAGTGGTAAAGATTACGGTTCGGCGCTTTGCCGGCGTAGGCTTTGCGCAGGATTTCCGGGGCGTGCTTGAGATCGAGCGTGGCGCCAACAGCGGGGGCGCCATTGACGAAATCATAGTTCTCGACGACGTTGGCGGTCAGTCGCTTGAAGAAGAGCAGTGACTCGTACATCTCGATATGGCGCGGATTGACCGCAATGACCAGATGGCGGGTGTCAAAGAAGGTCGTGCAGTACTCGTACATGAACTTCATCAGCGGGAAAAGGATGGTCCCGCCGGTTCGCCGGAAGCGCGGATGCACGGCAAGCGCCGAAACTTCGGCGATCTGGCCTTCCTTTTCGCGGACCCCGGTCAGGTCGAAAATGCGCTGTAGCGGGAAACCGATGGCGCTTTCGCGGATCAGCGACAAGGTGCCGACGACCTGGTCGTCGTACTTGGCACACAGGGTCGTTGTTGTCGGCAGCGCGTGGTAAATGGTGACCCGCATTCCCGACGGGTCCGGCGTCATGAAGCCGCTGCTGACATAGGCGTCATGTAGCAGCGTGAAGCAGGCTTCCAGTTCTTCCTTGGTTTCGGCAATTTTCAGAACCAGGCGCTTGTTAGGGTCCGGGTTGCAGTCGACGAGCGAACGATAAACGTTATGCCGGCTCTTCTGCGGCAGCATTGAAAACAGCTTGCGAGCCGTCTGGTTAACCAGGAACCGCAACTTGGCAATGACCGGCATCAAGGCGCCCTATCGAAAATGACTACGAATTCATCATAGCACCTTATTATTGACATGTATTCGGCGCCTCCGGACAATCGACGGAAGCCTTTTATCCCCAGAGACCAGGAGAAATATCGATGCACGCGAAGCTTTCCGTAGTCGCCCTTTCCGTTGCTGCCGCCTTTGCCCTGTCCGCCTGCGGCCAGAAGGAAGAGCCGAAGGCCGCGGCACCCGCCGCGCCGGCCGGCAAGCCCGAAGTCGTCGTCAAGCTTGGCCATGTCGCGCCGATGACCGGCCCGCAGGCCCACCTTGGCAAGGACAATGAAAACGGCGCCGTGCTGGCCATTGAAGAACTCAATGCCAAGGGACTGGAAATCGGTGGCGCCAAGGTCAAATTCCAGTTGCTGGCCGAAGATGATGCGGCCGACCCGAAGCAGGGCGCCATCGTTGCCCAGAAGCTGGTTGATGCCAAGGTTAACGGCGTGATCGGCCACCTGAACTCAGGCACCACCATCCCGGCATCCAAACTGTATTCCGATGCTGGCATCCCGCAGATTTCCGGCTCGGCGACCAATCCGAAATATACGCAGCAGGGTTTCAAGACGGCGTTCCGCGTGATGGCCAACGACGTTCAGCAGGGCCGGGCGCTCGGTGAGTTCGCCGCCAAGCAGGGGGTCAAGACGGTGGCTGTCGTTGACGACCGCACTGCTTACGGCCAGGGCCTGGCTGATGAATTCAAGAAGGCCGCCGAAGCGTCTGGTCTCAAGGTGGTCGCTACTGAATACACCAACGACAAGGCCACCGATTTCAAGGCGATCCTGACCAAGATCAAGTCGACCAAGGCCGAACTGGTCTTCTACGGCGGCATGGATGCGCAGGGTGGCCCGATGGCCAAGCAGATGAAGGAACTGGGCATCAAGGCCAAGTTTCTCGGTGGCGATGGTGTCTGTACGCCGGAGTTCATGAAGCTGGGTGGCGAGGCTACGGAAGGTAATTTCTGTTCGCTGCCGGGCCAGCCGCTGGAGAAACTGGCCAAGGGGCCGGAATTCCGCGAAAAATTTACCAAGAAATTCAATGCCGAGATTCAGCTCTACGCCCCGTATGTCTATGATGCCGTGATGGTCATGGCCGATTCGATGAAGCGCGCTGACTCCGTCGATCCCGTCAAGTATCTGCCGGCCATTGGCCAGACGAAATACGATGGCGTGACCGCGCTGATCGAATTCGACCCGCAGGGTGACCTGAAAGGTGGCGCGATCTCCATTTATCAGTACAAGGGCGGCAAGCTTGAGTATGTCGAGACCCTGGGCGGCAGTTCGGTTGCGACAGCAAAGGCCGAGGTCAAGGAAGCCGTTGATAGTGTGAAGGATGCCGCCAAGGCCGTGGCTGGTGCGGCAACGGCCGTGGGCAAGGAAGCGGTGGGTGATGCCAAGGAGGCGGCCAAGGACGTCGTGAAGGCGGGGGCCGAGGCAGTCAAGAATGCGGCCGATGCAACCAAGGCCGCGGTCGAAAAGAAGTAAACTGATGTTCCGCTGACTGGAAACGGCACCGCAAGGTGCCGTTTCCTTATGCCTTAAAAGAAAAAGACGAAATGGATATTTTTCTCCAGCAGATCATCAATGGCCTCGTACAGGGCAGCATCTACGCCTTGGTCGCCTTGGGTTACACGATGGTCTACGGGATCATGGGGCTGATCAACTTCGCGCATGGCGAGGTGGTGATGATCGGCACCCTGGTGACGATTACCGTGGCCGGCTCGCTGATCAAGGCGGGCATGCCGGTGGCGCTGGCCGGGCTGGCCGGGGTCAGTGCTTCGGTACTGGTCTGCATGGCGCTGGGTTGGGGGCTGGAGCGCATTGCCTATCGCCCGCTGCGCAACGCGCCGCGCCTGACGCCTCTGATCACGGCGATCGGCATGTCCATCGTGCTGCAGAATCTGGCCATGATGATCTGGGGGCGGAATTACCTGACTTTCCCGCCGCTGCTGCCGAAGATGGATTTTGAATTCGCCGGCGCCAATTTCACGGCCATTCAGGTCATCATCGTTCTGGTTTCCGCGGCGACCATGGGCGGGTTGCTGCTCCTAGTCTATCGTACCAAGCTGGGCATGGCGATGCGCGCCACTGCGCAGAATCCGGCGGTCGCCAGTCTGATGGGCGTCAATATCAACCGCGTCATCGCCGCCGCCTTCGTGATCGGTTCGGCGCTTGGTGCGCTGGCTGGCGTCATGGTCGGTGGCTACTATGAAATCGCCCACTACCAGATGGGCTTCATGCTCGGCCTGAAAGCCTTCACCGCGGCTGTGCTGGGCGGTATCGGCAATCTCGGGGGGGCGATGCTGGGCGGTATCCTGCTCGGCATCATTGAGGCGCTGGGCGCCGGTTACATCGGCGACCTGACCGGCGGTTTCCTGGGCAGCCATTATCAGGACATCTTCGCCTTCATCGTGCTGATCGTCGTGCTGATGTTCAAGCCGAGCGGTCTGTTTGGCGAAAAGACAGGGGATCGCGCATGAGCAAGTGGCTGAATCCCCGTTCCGCCTTCGGTATCGCGCTGATTGCCGTGGCGCTGCTCGGTCTGCCTTTCGTCGCAGCCATGGGCGGCCAGGCCTGGGTGCGCATTCTTGACTTCGCGATCCTCTATGTTTTTCTCGCCCTCGGTCTGAACATCGTGGTCGGTTTTGCCGGCCTGCTCGACCTCGGTTATATCGCTTTCTACGCGGTCGGCGCCTACACCTGGGCCTTGCTGGCCAGCCCGCATTTCGGCCTGCACCTGCCAATCTGGGTCATCCTGCCGATCGGGGCCGGGCTGGCCTGCTTCGCCGGGGTGCTGCTCGGCTCTCCGACCCTGAAGTTACGTGGCGATTACCTGGCCATCGTCACGCTGGGCTTCGGCGAAATCGTCCGCATCTTCATGAACAACCTGAATGCGCCGGTCAACATCACCAACGGACCACAGGGCATCACCCTGATCGATCCGGTGGCTTTTGGCGATTTCAGGTTTTCCGGTACCTCTCAGCTCTTTGGGCTGAGCGTGAGCGGGCCGATCAAGTATTACTACCTGCTGGTTGCACTGGCCATCCTGGTCATCGTCATCAACCTGCGCCTGCAGCATTCGCGCATCGGCCGGGCCTGGCAGGCCATTCGCGAGGATGAGATCGCCGCCAAGGCGGTCGGCATCAATACCCGCAATATCAAGTTGCTCGCCTTCGCGATGGGGGCCAGCTTTGGCGGCATCGCCGGCGGCGTGTTCGCGGCGATGCAAGGCTTCGTCTCTCCGGAGAGTTTCTCGCTGATGGAGTCGATCATGATCCTGGCCATGGTCGTCCTCGGCGGCATGGGCCACATCCCGGGCGTCATCCTTGGTGCCGTGCTGCTCAGCATCCTGCCCGAAGTCCTGCGCTACGGCGTCGGGCCTGCCCAAATGGCGCTCTTCGGCAAGATGCTGGTCGATCCGGAAAGCCTGCGCATGCTGGTCTTCGGTCTGGCGCTGGTGTTGGTCATGCGCTTCAAGCCGGCCGGGCTGTGGCCGTCACCGGAACGAAAACGCGAGTTGCAGGAGGCGGGGCAATGAGCGAGGTGCTTCTCAAGGCCGAAGCGGTCGCCAAGCACTTCGGCGGCGTCAAGGCGCTGCAGGAGGTCTCGCTGACCATCCGTCGTGGCGAAATCTACGGTCTGATCGGCCCGAACGGTGCCGGCAAGACGACCTTCTTCAACTGCATGACCGGCCTCTATGTGCCGGATGGCGGCGGCTTCGTCTTCGATGGTGCGCCGCTGATTGCCGATGCGCCGCATCAGGCCGCCGAGCGTGGCATTGCTCGCACCTTCCAGAATATCCGGCTGTTCGGCAACATGACGGCGCTGGAAAACGTCATGGTTGGCCGCCACGTTCGGACGAAGGCCGGCGTACTCGGTGCCATGTTCCAGAATGCCGCAACCAAGGCCGAGGAAGTGGCGATCCGCCAGCGGGCCAGCGACCTGCTGCATTACGTGCGGATCGAGGAGCGCGCCGATGATCTGGCCAAGAACCTGTCCTACGGCGACCAGCGCCGGCTGGAGATTGCCCGCGCGCTGGCCACCGAACCCAAGCTGCTCTGTCTGGATGAGCCGGCGGCCGGCATGAACGCGACGGAAACGGCCGAACTGCGCGAGCTGATTGAGGGCATCCGGCGTGACGGCACGACCATCCTGCTGATCGAACACGACGTCAAGCTGGTCATGGGGCTGTGCGACCGGGTGGCCGTGCTCGATTACGGCGCGCTGGTCATCGAGGATGTACCCGCCGTCGTGCAGAAAGATCAACGCGTCATTGAGGCTTACCTAGGTGCTTGAAGTAACCGGACTCCACGTCGCCTATGGCGGCATCCAGGCGGTGCGCAGCATCACCTTTCACGTCAATGCCGGCGAGACGGTGGCCCTGATTGGCGCCAACGGGGCCGGCAAGACGAGCACCCTGAAAGCCATCTCGCGGGTGCTTGATGCCGTCGGTGGCGATGTGCACTTCTGTGGCGAAGAAATCACCCGCCTGGCACCGCACGACATCATTCGCAAGGGCATTGCGCTGGTCCCGGAGGGGCGTGGCGTTTTTCCGCGGCTGACGGTGTTGGAAAACCTGCACATGGGGGCCTATGTGCGGGATGCCGACGCCGATGTCGACAAAGACCTGCAAACGGTCTTCGAATACTTTCCCCGTCTCAGGGAGCGCGAAAGCCAGCTCGGCGGTACCTTGTCCGGCGGCGAACAGCAGATGCTGGCCATCGGCCGTGCGCTGATGAGCCGCCCGAAAATGCTGCTGCTCGACGAACCCTCGATGGGTCTGGCGCCCATCATGGTCCAGAAAATTTTCGAAGTGGTCCGTGCAGTGGCCGCCAATGGCATGACCATCCTGCTGATCGAACAGAATGCCCGGCTGGCACTGCAATCCAGCCAGCGCGGCTATGTCATGGAAAGCGGTGAAATCACGCTGAATGGCGAATCGGCGATGTTGCTGGACGATCCGAAAGTGCGCGCCGCCTATCTCGGCGAGTGAGTTACCGGCCTTGTGTCATGCATCCCTCATCTGGCCGGGGCGAGCCTGTGGGATAATCGTGATCCTTTCGCAACACACGTCGCAGGCATGGCCAAAGATTCACCGATTCAGTTCAAGGGCACCACGCTCAAGATCATCCAGACGCAACTCCGCACCACCGATCACGCCGCGCTGCATCAAGCCCTCACCGAATTGACCGGCAACAGCCCGGACTTTTTCGAGAACGAGCTGGCTGTCCTCGATTTCAGCCAGGCCCAGGCCTTGCCGGAGTCCGCTGATTGGGCCGGTATCGTCAATTTGCTCAGGCAGTCCGGCCTGAATGCCGTGGCGACTTGCGGACTGCCCGATGACTTGGCGACTTCGGCTGCGGCGGCGGGCTTGCCGGTTGTCGGCATCGATGCCCTTGGCCGCCAGCGTGCCAAGATCGAGGAAGCACCTAAAGCGCCGCCGGTTGTTGCGCCTGAACCTGCCCCGCCACCCTTGGCCGCTGCAGCACCTGAGCCTGCCCCGCGCACCATCATCCTCGACAAGCCACTGCGTTCCGGCCAGCGCTTCTATGCCAAGGGTTGTGACCTGATCGTCACGGCCATGGTCAGCGCCGGCGCGGAAGTGATTGCCGACGGCAATATCCATGTCTATGCCCCGCTGCGTGGCCGCGCCCTGGCCGGCGCCAGCGGCGACAAGGCCGCTCGCATTTTTACCACCAGCCTGGAGGCTGAACTGCTCTCCATCGCCGGTCTGTACCGTACTTTCGAAGCCGGCGTGCCGGCTGAATTGCTGCGTCAACCAGCCACCATCAGCCTGATCGAGGATGGCCTCAGCATCGTGCCGCTGGCGTTGCGCTAGACCTTATTCCTATAACCTTCCAACGAGAACTCACCGTGACCAGAATCGTCGTCGTAACTTCCGGCAAAGGCGGGGTCGGCAAGACCACCACCAGCGCCAGCTTCTCCTCCGGCCTCGCCATGCGCGGCTTCAAGACGGCCGTCATCGACTTCGACGTCGGCCTGCGCAACCTCGACCTGATCATGGGCTGCGAGCGCCGTGTCGTTTATGACCTGATCAACGTCATCAACGGCGAAGCGACGCTGACCCAGGCACTGATCAAGGACAAGCACACTGACAATCTCTACGTGCTGCCTGCCTCGCAGACGCGCGACAAGGATGCGCTGTCCGAAGAGGGCGTCGAGAAGGTCATCAAGGAACTGGAGCACCAGGGCTTTGATTACATCGTCTGCGATTCGCCGGCCGGCATCGAGTCCGGTGCCGTGATGGCGCTGACCTTCGCTGACGAGGCGCTGGTTGTGACCAACCCGGAAGTCTCTTCGGTGCGCGACTCAGACCGCATCCTCGGCATCCTGCAGGCCAAGTCGCGTCGCGCCATCGAGGGCCGCGAGCCGGTCAAGGAACATCTGCTGATCACCCGCTACAACCCGACCCGCGTTGAAGCCGGTGAAATGCTGTCGTACAAGGACATCCAGGAAATCCTGCGGGTGCCGATCATCGGTGTCATTCCGGAATCCGAAGAAGTGCTGCAGGCCTCCAACCAGGGCTCGCCAGTCATTCACCAGAAAGAAACCGACGCCGCCGAGGCCTACCACGACGTCATCGGTCGCTTCCTCGGTGAGGACAAGCCGCTGCGCTTCGTTGATTACGTCAAGCCGGGCCTGCTGAAGCGCCTGTTCGGAGGCAAGTGAGATGTCGCTGCTTTCGATGCTCTTCGGCAATAAGCCGAAAACCGCCCATCTGGCCAAGGAGCGCCTGCAGCTGATCATCGCCCACGAACGCGATGGTGGCGGCAGCAGCGCCAATTTCCTGCCTGACCTGCAACGCGAACTGATCGCCGTGATCTCCAAGTACGTCAAGGTGAACACCGAGGACATCCGCGTTTCCCTCGAAAAACAGGGCAACTACGAAGTCCTCGAGGTCAATATCGTCCTGCCCGAAAAGGGCTAGGGCACGCCGGGACAATTCGGCAAGCGGCCTTGGGGCTCAGCTCGCTCGAAGTTCGTTTGCTGAGATGCATCAAACGTTTTGCCATGCCGGCAGGTCACAATGCCGGCATTGTCTTTTTCAGGATTCCGCTGCCATGAACATTCGTCACTCCTTTTCTGCTCTGGCTGCCATCTTGCTGGCGACCGCGCTCCATGCCGAAGAAGCCAAGCCGGTCGATACCACGCCCAGGATGGCCTACGGCCTGATGCTGAAGCAGGGTGACAAGCTGATTTTCTCGCCCTGCCGCGACCGCAGCTACGCCTATGTCGAGGATGTCTCGGCCGATGGCAGTGTGACCAAGGTCCTGAACAGCCTTGGTCTGGATGTCGGCAAGCGCCTGTACGTTGAATTGCTTGGTGTGCTCGAGGGCGCCCAGCTGAAGGCGTCGTCGGTCAACATGGCGCGCATTGAAGGGCGCTGCCAGATGCCGGGTGGCAAGGAAGAGTCGTGGCGGGCGGCCGGTAACGATCCGGCCTGGGCGCTGGTTGCCGGTAGCGAATATGTCCAGTTGCAGCGCTATGGCAAGCCGGAGGTGGTTCTGCCCTATACGGAATTCCGCACCGAAGGAAACCTGACCCGCTACGACGGTGCCAAGGACAACAACAAGCTGTCCGTTCGCTTTGAAAAGACGCTTTGTCGTGACACTGCGGCGAATGGCGTTTTCGCCTGGACCGCAACACTTGACCTGAATGGTCAGATACTCAAGGGCTGCGCCTGGGCGCGCTAGAACTTGGCTGGGATGCGCCAGCCTGAGCTGGCTGGCGCGTCCGAATATCAGTTTGTGGAGAAGGTGAAGGCGTCGGCGAAGAACTCTTCTTCCGGCAGGCCTCGCGCCATGAAGTCACGCTTGGCAGCTTCGATCATCACCGGTGCGCCGCAAGCATAGACCTGGTAGCCGGACAGGTCGGCAAAGTCCGCCAGCACGGCCTGATGCACAAAACCGGTGCGACCGGCCCATTCGTCGCCGGTGGCCGGTTCAGACAGTACCGGCACGTACTTGATACTGCCGTGTTCCGCTGTCCATTGCTCCGGCAGGGCATTCTGGTAGAGATCGACGCGCGCCTTGGCACCCCAGTAGATAAACATTGGCCGCTCACACTGCTCCGCGATGGCGTGCTCGACGATGGCCTTGATCGGCGCAAAGCCAGTGCCACCAGCGAGCAGGATCATCGGTTTCTTGGAGTCTTCGCGCAGGTAGAAAGTCCCGTGCGGGCCGTTGAAACGCAGGATATCGCGGACCTTCATGGTCGAGAAAACCTGGTCGGTGAACAGGCCACCGGGGACGTGGCGAATATGCAGTTGCAGTAGCGCATCATCGTGGGGAGCGTTGGCCAGCGAATAGCTGCGCTTCTTGCCGTCTTTGAGCAGGATGTCGATGTACTGGCCAGCCCAGAATTGCAGACGCTCGCTGGCCGGCAGGCGCAGTTGCAGTTCGATGACATCCGGTGCCAGTTTTTCCAGTTTTTCGATCCGAGAAGGCAGGGTCTTGACCGGAATATCACCCGCAGAGCTGACCTGCTTGCACTCAATGACCAGATCGGATTGCGCTTTGGCGCAGCAGTAAAGCGTCTGGCCGGCAGCTTTCTCATCGTCTTTCAAGGCATGGGCCTGGGCCTTGCCGTGATCGACGGTACCGCTGACGACTTTACCCTTGCAGGCGCCACAAGCGCCATCCTTGCAGCCGTAGGGCAGGGTCAGGCCCTGACGCAGCGCGGCGTCGAGCAGGGTTTCGTCGGCTTCGGCCGCAAATTGCTTGCCGCTCGGCTGGACTGTGACTTGGTAGCTCATCGGTTCCCCTAACTGGTCGGCTACAATGCAGCCGTGCAAAAAATCCTGATTGTCGGCAGCGGGGACGTTGCCCGCCGCATTCTCTCCCGCCTTGCCCGCCGCGCCTGCGTCTATGCACTGCTGCGCGATGCGGCGCGGGCGGCCGAGTGGCGGGCGGCCGGTGCAATACCGGTGCTCGCCGACCTCGACGACCGGGGCAGCCTGCAACGCATTGCCGGCCTGGCCGACGTCGTGCTGCATCTGGCGCCACCGCCCGGCGAAGGCCGTCACGACACGCGTACCCGCAACCTGCTGGCCGCCTTGGGCAAGGCCAAAAGTCTACCACGACAGCTGATTTACGTAAGCACGACAGGGGTTTACGGCGACTGTGACGGGGCTCAGATCGATGAAACCCGCCGTTTGAATCCCGAAAGTGCCCGGGCTGGCCGGCGGGTCGATGCCGAGCGCTGTCTGCGCGACTGGGGCGCACGGACTGGCGTGCTGGTGTCCATCCTCCGTGCTCCGGGTATCTATGCTGCCGACCGTCTGCCGTTGGAGCGCCTGCAAAAAGGGACGCCGGCGCTGCTTGGCGAAGACGATGGCTACACCAACCACATTCATGCCAACGATCTGGCGGCTGCGTGCATCGCTGCGCTGCGTAACGGCCGGGGCAACCGCGTCTACAATGTCGTCGATGATTCCGATCTGAAGATGGCCGAATATTTCGACCGCGTTGCCGATGCCTTTGCGTTGCCTCGTCCGCCACGTATCTCGCGGCGAGAGGCGGAAAAGACGTTGTCGCCGGTGCAGATGTCCTTCATGCGCGAATCGCGGCGCATTGGCAATCAGCGTCTGAAAAAAGAATTAAAACTGCGTCTCGCATACCCGACCGTTGATGTCGGGATCGCCGAATCGCTTGCAAGGAGAAACGCATGCTCGTCGTAAAGACATTGCATATCTGGATGGTTATTTCGTGGTTCGCTGGCCTGTTCTACCTGCCGCGCATTTTCGTCAATCTGGCCATGGTGCCGGCCGACAGTCACGCCGAGCGTGACCGCCTGCTGCTGATGGCCGGCAAGCTCTACAAGTTCATGACGCCGCTCGGCGTGCTGGCCATCGTGCTTGGTTTCTGGCTATGGTTTGGCTATGGTTTTTCCGGCGGCTGGTTGCATGCCAAGACCACGCTGGTTGCCGTGCTGGCCGGCTATCATTGGCACTGTGGCCGGGTGCTCAAACGCTTCCAGTTGGGCGACAATGCCAAATCGCACGTCTGGTTCCGTTTCTACAACGAACTGCCGGTCGTCATTCTGCTGGTTGTCCTATTCCTCGTCGTCCTGAAGCCTTTCTGACATGAACAAATATTTCGCAATTTGCCCGCGCGGGCTGGAAGAACTGCTGGTCGAGGAACTACGGGCGGTTGGTGCAGAGGAACTGCGGGCCACGCATGGCGGTGTCTTTTTCTCCGGTGACTGGTCAGTCTGTTACCGGGCCAACCTGGAATCCCGGCTGGCCACCCGTATCCTGTGGCACATCGTCAAGGGGCCGTACGCCAAGGAAGAGGATATCTATCGGCTGGCTGTCCGCCAGTTGTGGCCGAACCATTTCTCGGTCAGCCGGACGATGCGCGTGGTGACCACGGCGATCAAATGCCCGCTGAAATCGCTCGATTTCGTCACGTTACGCGTCAAGGATGCGATCTGTGACCGTTTCCGCGAGGATCTCGGCGAGCGTCCGAACATCGAAACGCGCCACCCGGATGTCAGTGTTCACGTCTTCCTCAGCGAAAACGAATGCACGCTATACCTCGATACTTCTGGTCAGCCGTTGTGGCAGCGCGGCTTTCGCAAGGCCAGCGTCGATGCGCCACTGAAGGAAAATCTGGCGGCCGGCATCCTGAAAATGACTGGCTGGCAGCCTGGCACCCCGCTGATTGATCCGATGTGCGGCAGCGGCACCTTCCTGCTCGAAGCGGTGCAGATGGCGCTTGATCGGGCACCGGGGCTGGATCGTGGCTTTGCTTTCGAACTGCTGAAAAGCTTCGAGGCGATGAATTGGGCGAATATTCGGGCCGCAGCCGAGGCGCGCGTCAAACCGGTCGAGCCGATGGATATTCGCGGTTACGACAACGACGACAAGGCCGTGCGCGCCACCCGACGCAATCTGCAGGAGGCCGGCTTCGGCGCCGCAGTGATGGTCGATAATAGTGATGTGCTGGAAACGCAGCCACTGACCGATCATGGCATTCTGGTGACCAACCCGCCCTACGGCGAACGTATCGGCGAGCAGGACGAACTGGCCGCTCTCTATCCGCAACTCGGTACGGCACTGAAGCGTCACTGGGCGGGCTGGAACTGTTTCTTCTTTACCGCTGACATGCGTTTGCCCAAGCTGGTCGGCCTGCGCCCCAGTCGCAAGACACCGCTGTTCAACGGGCCGCTGGAGTGTCGCTTGTTCGAGATTCGCATGGTGGCGGGGAGTAATCGCAAGCTGTGATTGTTGCGATGCAATAAGCATTCGGATTTGATCTTGGTCAGCCTATTGGTCTGACCGCTATGCGAGCATCAAGGTTTTTAAAAATAAAACTAGGAGATAGTGCATGTCCATTCGGGCCCTGTATCAACAAAAACGTATGCCTGCCGCTGACGCCATTCGTGTCGTCAAGAACGGCGATACCATCGTTGTTCCGACGGCGGTCGGTGAGCCACCCAGCCTGCTGACGGCCCTCTCCGAAGCGCGTCGTGATTTTCGCGATGTACAGGTCTGCCAAATCCTGGCGGTGCGCAAATATGGCTATCTGGATCCGGAGACCGTTGAGAATGTCCGTCATACGGCCTACTTCTACAGCGGCGCCACGCGTCAAGGCGGCAAGGATGGCTGGGTCGATTTCATTCCGGCCTATTTCTCCGAAATGCCCCAACTGATCAACCGCGGCCTGATGCCGGCCGATGTGGTCTTCAGCATGGCCTCGCCGATGGACGAGCACGGTTTCTTCTCGCTGTCTCTGGCTGCCGACTATACGATGGCCGCGATCGAGCGGGCACGGGTCATCGTGCTGGAAATTAATCCGAACGTGCCATTCGCCAATGGTGACTGCCATATCCATATTTCTCGGGTTGCCGCGCTGTGTGAGAGCGACGAGCCCATCCTCGAAGTTGGTCTGCCCAAGATCGGTCCGGTGCAAGAGGCGATCGGCAAGTACGTCGCCGACATGATTCCCGATGGCGCGACGCTGCAGATCGGCTACGGCGGCATTCCTGACGCTGTGGTCATGCAATTGACCGACAAGCACGACCTTGGCATCCATACCGAAATGGTCGGCGACGGCATCATGTCGCTGGTCGAGGCGGGCGTCGTTACCAACCGCAAGAAGAATTACCACCAGGGCAAGATGCTGGCGACCTTTGCGCTCGGCTCGAAGAAACTCTACCAGTTCATGCACCGCAACCCGGCACTCGAAATGCATCCGGTCGACTTTACCAACGACCCTTATCTGGCCGGTCGGAACGACAACCTGCACGCGATCAATGCCACGATGCAGATCGATTTTCTGGGCCAGTGCGGTTCGGAAAGCCTCGGCTCGATTCCTTATTCGGGTACCGGCGGCCAGTCCGACTTCGTCCGTGCCGCCAACCGCTCGAACGGTGGCAAGGCTTTCATCGTGCTGCCATCGACGGCCAAGGACGACACCATCTCACGTATCGTACCGACCCTGTCGGCCGGTACCCACGTGTCGACCAGCAAGAACGACATCAATTACGTGGTGACCGAGTTTGGTGTGGCACAACTGCGCGGCAAGACGGCAAAACAGCGCACCGAAGCGCTGATCGGCATCGCTCACCCGAATTTCCGTGGTGAACTGCGTGAGGCAGCGAAGAAGCTCAAGCTGCTTTAAGGAGGCGTCATGTTGCAGAAGCGGTTCTCGGATCAAGAGCTCGAGCAGATTATCGAGGAGGCGACCATTTACATGTGCGCCTGCCCGGCTCAGGTGGTCGTCCAGATTCGAGGACTGCGCGAACTGTTTCGCTATCAGCTCAGTTGTGAAATCGATCCTGGCAATGATCCTGCGGTTCACCAGGCCATTGCCGAAGTGACCACCAGGGCGCACGCCATGATGGAGGAGTGTCTGGACCAGATTCTGACGATGGAAGGCTGGGACCGGACAACGCTGAAAATGCCCGAAGGCTTGCGCCGAAAGCTGTCAGAGGCTATCGAGCGAGATGTTTGAAGCGCCTGGCCGAGGATTCGGTCAGCGCTTACAAACTGTAGCAATTTAGTTCTCCAGGATTGGCCGATAATTCGCTATCTTGTAAGTGAGCTATTGGCTAATCGAGTGCTGCCATGAATTTCCGAAAACTACTTGTCGTATTGCTTGCCTTGGTCATGGCTGGCCTTGGTTCCAGCGCATGGGCCCACGGTGGGCGAGTTCGCTTGGGGGTCTATGTTGGTGGACCGGTCTGGGGGCCGGTGTGGTACCCGCCCCCTTACTATTATCCGCCGCAGGTCATCGTGGTGCCGCCGCCAGCGCCGCCGCCGGTGTACATTGAACAGGCACAGCCGGAATCGCAGTCATCGCAGCAATATTGGTATTACTGCGCAAGGGCCAAGGGTTACTACCCTTACGTCAAGGAATGCCCAGAGGGCTGGCAGAAGGTATTGCCGCAACCAGAGAGGTGATGATTGATGTCCAACAGTAAATTCATGCCGCGTTTGACCTTGCTGGGTGCGGCACTATTGCTCGGCGCCTGTACCGTCATTCCAACCGGGCCGAGCGTTATGGTCTTGCCGGGAACTGGGCAAACCTTTGAGCGTTTCCGGGCTGACGATATGGATTGCCGCCAGTTCGCCCAGTATCAAGTGGGTGGCAAGACGGCCGGTGACGCCGCCAAGGAATCGGCTGTCACCAGCGCGGCGGTCGGTACGGCGGTTGGCGCTCTGGCCGGTGCGGCCATTGGTGGCAACAGCAAGGGGGCTGCCATTGGTGCCGGCGCAGGATTGTTGATGGGCAGTGCCACCGGAACCGATGCTTCACGGGCATCCACGGTCGGCACCCAGCGCCAGTACGACAATGCCTACATTCAGTGCATGTACAGCAAGGGGCATCGCGTTCCGGTGCCCGCCAACATGAGCTATTCGGCCCCTGTGCGTTCGCAACAGCAACAAGTGCAGCCCCAGGATGCCAATATTCCCCCGCCGCCGCCGGGGTCTCCACCGCCCCCGCCAGCCAATGTCAGGTAAGGTCGGCTAATACAAGGCTAATACAAAAAGGGCAGCCCCTTTCGGGGCTGCCCTTTGTCTTTGGGGCTGGCGCAGTGATCAGGCGACGCCGGCGCTATGGGCCTGCTGGTCGGCCCAGTAGCTGGAGCGCACCATCGGGGCGCAGGCGGCACCGGAGAAGCCCATCTTCTTGGCTTCTTCCTCGAACATTTTGAAAGTGTCGGGATGGACGTAGCGGCTGACCGGCAGGTGGTGGCCTGACGGGGCCAGGTATTGGCCGATGGTCAGCATTTCGACATCGTTGGCCCGCAGGTCGCGCATGACTTCGAGGATTTCCTCGTCGGTTTCGCCGAGGCCGACCATCAGGCCGGACTTGGTCTTGACGTCGGGGTAGCGTGCCTTGAACTGCTTCATCAGGGCCAGCGAATGGGCGTAGTCGGCGCCGGGGCGTGCCTGTTTGTACAGGCGGGGCACGGTTTCCATGTTGTGGTTCAGCACATCGGGCAGGCCATTACCGAGGATGTCGATGGCGATGTCCATGCGGCCACGGAAGTCAGGGACCAGCGTTTCGATGGTCGTGGCCGGCGAAGCGGCGCGCACGGCCTGGACGACATCGACGAAGTGTTGGGCGCCGCCATCGCGCAGGTCGTCGCGGTCGACGCTGGTGATTACCACGTACTGCAGCTTTAGCGACGACACCGAATCAGCCAGCTCGGCCGGTTCGTTCGGGTTGGGCGGCAGCGGCTGGCCGTGGCCAACGTCGCAGAAAGGGCAGCGGCGGGTGCAGATGTCGCCAAGGATCATGAAGGTCGCCGTGCCGCGGCCGAAGCATTCGCCGATGTTGGGGCAGGCCGCTTCTTCGCAGACGGTGTGCAGCTTTTTCTCGCGCAGCATGGACTTGATCTCGCCGAATCGCCCGGCGCTGTTGCCGGCCTTGACGCGAATCCACTCCGGTTTGCGTAGCGGCGTATCGACCGGCACGATCTTGATGGGGATGCGCGCGGTTTTCAGTTCGCCTTTTTGTTTGACGCCTTTTTCAGCCATTTTTCTGGTCCAGTTGCTGTAGCAAGTGTTGCGAGAGTTGCTCGCCAGCCTCGTGAGCGGTGAGCGGAATATTGAAGTCTTTGGTCTGGATGACCTTCAGGCCAGCATAGCCGCAGGGATTGATCGCCGCAAAGGGGGAAAGATCCATATCGACATTGAGTGAGACCCCGTGGTAGCTGCAACCATTGCGAATGCGCAGGCCGAGGGCCGCGATCTTGGCTTCGCCGACATAGACGCCGGGAGCACCGTCACGCCGCTCCGCAGTGACGCCGTATTCGGCCAGCAGGTCGATCACCGACTGTTCGATGGCGGTGACCAGCTCACGGACCTTGATCTTCAGGCGGGAAAGGTCGAGCAAGAGGTAGATCACGACCTGGCCGGGGCCGTGGTAGGTCACCTGGCCACCGCGGTCGATCTTGACCAGTGGAATGCCGACGTCGCGCAGGATGTGCTCCGGCTTGCCGGCCTGGCCGAGGGTGTAGACCGGCGGATGCTCGACGATCCAGATTTCGTCCGGGGTTTCGGCCGTGCGGCTGGCCGTGAAATCCTGCATGGCCTGGAAGGTGGGTTGATAATCGACCCTGCCCAGGCGTTTGATGACAGGAAGCACTTACAGGACGACCTTGATCATCGGATGGCCGCTGAGGTCGGTGTAAAGCGCATCGAGTTGTGGCTTGGAGCGGGCAATCACGGTGCACGTCAGGCTCAGGTAGTTGCCGCCAGAGCTGGCGCGCATTTCCATGCTGGCGCCGTCGAAATCCGGGGCGTGCACGGTGACGATGTCGAGGACGACCTGAGCCAGGCTGTCATCAGCCTTGCCCATGATCTTCAGGGGGAATTCACACGGGAATTCGAGGAGGGTGTCCTTGTACGAAGCCATCTCAGCCTTTACGCATTACGGTGTTCTTGAAATCCTGATACCACTGCCACATCTGCTCACCGAACGGGCCGGGTTTACCAGTGCCGACTGGCTCGCCATCGAGCGTCGTGATCGCCAGGATTTCCTTGGTCGATGAGGTCATCCAGACCTCGTCGGCGCCACGAAGTTCAGTTTCGCTGATTTCGCGGACTGCCAAAGCCTGCTGGTGGGTCGCAGCCAGTTCGAGGATCACGTCGTAGGTAATGCCCGGCAGCATCAGGTGCGTCTTGGGCGGGGCGACCAGCACGCCGTCCTTGACGATGAAGATGTTGGAGGCAGCGCCTTCTTTCATGAAACCGTCGCGAATCAACAGTGCCTCTGCACAGCCTTGCTCGACGGCTTGCTGGCGGGCCAGCACGTTGGCGAGCAGCGAGATGACCTTGAGGTCGCAGCGCGACCAGCGAAGATCGGGCACAGTGATCGCGGCGACGCCCTTGGCGCGGACCTCGGCGGGCGTGGTGACCAGCGGTGACGCAAAGGCAAAGGCTGTCGATGGCACCGAGGCCGGCGGGAAGGCGTGGTCACGCTTGTCGTCGGCGCCGCGGGTGACTTGCAGATAGATCGATTGGTCGTCCCAGGGGGCGGTTTCGATCAGCTTGGCAATGACTGCCTTCCAGCCGTCGGCGGTCAGCGGGTTGGCCAGCTTGATGCCGTCCAGCGTCGCTTGCAGACGCTTGACGTGTTCGTCGATGCGGAAAGCCCGGCGGGAATAAACCGGGATCACCTCATAGACGCCGTCGCCGTACAGAAAACCCCGGTCGAGTGGGGAGATGCCCGCTTCCGCCAACGGCAGGAAACGGCCATTCAGGTAGACGGGATCGGCGACGTAGGGGGTCATGGGTTTAGTTGAACCAGAGTCGGATGGTATCGATGATACGAATGAAGATATTGCCGAGTGCGATATTTTCAAGAGCGACGACCGGATATTCATTGTACGGCTTGCCGTCGATACTGACCTTTAGCATGCCGATTTTCTGGCCGGCTTCGATCGGGGCAATCAGGCGCGGCTCGGCGATGAAATCGCTCTTGACCTTGTCGGCATAGCCCTTCGGAACGGCAATGCCGAGATCGCTGGTGAAGCCGGCCTTGACCTCGCTCTGGGCGCCCTTCCAGACGCGCAGCGTGGCGACAGCCTGATCCTTGGTAAAAAGTGCCACGGCGTCATAGGTGATGAAACCCCAGTTGAGCAGTTTCTGCGATTCCGTAGCGCGGGCGCTGTCCGAGGCCGTGCCGAGCACCACCGACAGCAACCGGCGCTTGTCGCGCAGGGCCGAGGAAATCAGGCAGTAGCCGGCGGCTTCGGTGTGGCCGGTCTTGACGCCATCAACCGTCGGATCGATGAAGAGCAGGCGGTTGCGGTTCGGCTGGGTGATGTTGTTGTAGCGGAATTCCTTCATCGAGTAGTACTTCTTGTAGTCCTCGGGGAAGTCGCGGATCAGTGCCGAGGCGAGCAGGGAGAGGTCGCGGGCGGTGGTGTAATGCTGCGGATCGGGCAGGCCGGTCGAGTTCATGAAGTGACTGTTGGCCATGCCCAGGCGCTGTGCTTCGCGGTTCATCATCTGGGCGAAATTTTCTTCGCTGCCGGCGATGCCTTCGGCCAGCGTGACGCAGGCGTCGTTGCCGGACTGGACGATCATGCCCTTGATCAGGTCTTCCACCGGCACTTGCGTGTCGACCCGGATGAACATCTTCGAGCCGCCGGTGCGCCAGGCCTTTTCGGAGACGGGCAGGGACTGGCTCAGGCCGATGGTTTTTTGGCGGATGGCGGCGAAAGTCAGGTAGGCCGTCATCAGCTTGGTCAGCGAGGCCGGTTCGAGGCGCTCGTCAGATTTTTCAGCGGTCAAAACCTGGTTCGAACCGACTTCCAGCAGCAGCCAGGATTTGGCGGCCAATGCCGGCGGGACGGGAAGCTGCTGGGCCAGCGCCTGGCCGGCGGTGACAATACTGAGGAGGATGAAAGCGGTCTTGCGGAACAGCGACATGGGTTTTGTACTTTGTTTTGCGTTGGGGGCGGACATTATACCCTCGGCTCCGCGCCGGCCTGCGGCGCTGCGGCGCAGAGCGCCTCGACGGCCGGGTGGCGGATGCGCCGTTCGCTGGAGATCGCGTAGATCTGTTCGCTGACGCCGGCCATGGCGCCCAGTGGCTGGGCATCGAGTTGCGAGGCAATCTGTTCGGCCAGGCCGAGCGGCGCGGGAAAAATCCCCAGGCCACCACGGCCGAAGGTGTTGAGTAGCGCGCTGTCTTCAAATTCGCCGACGATCTTCGGACGAATGTTGGTGTTCTCCAGCCAGCGATCGATCCGGCCACGCAGGGCGTTGTGGCGAGTCGGCAGCAGCATCGGCGCACCGTCGAGGCTGTTCGGGAAGTCCGGCTGATAACGCTCGACGAGGGCCGGTGTGGCGAATAGTCCGGTGGCGAATTCGCCCAGCCGGGTGCTGAACACCTTCAGATTGCCACCGACCGGGGCAGAGCGATCGGTCAGCACCACATCGAGACGGTGCAGGGCGAGATCGGCGAGCAGGGTTTCGAATTCACCTTCATCACAAATCAGTCGCACATCGGCCGGCATATCGGTCACCGTCGACAGCAGTCGATAGGCGAGCAGCTTGGGAATGCCATCGGAAATTCCTGCTCGCAGTCGAAGTGTGGACTCACTGTTGCTGTGTTCGACTGCGTCGACCAGTGCGTCGCCAAGCTGGAAGATCTGGTCGGCGTAGCCCAGCGCTACCCGGCCAGCCTCGCTTAGCACCAGGCCGCGTCCCTGACTATTGAACAATGCCTTGCCCAGATGCCTTTCAAGCAGGGAAAGCTGGCCGCTGATCGTCTGAACGGCAACATCAAGTCGCTCGGCGGCTCGGGTGATGCTGCCTTCCTGGGCGACGACCCAGAAGTAATGGAGATGCTTGTAGTTGAGTGGCGTCATTGGTTTGTCAGGAAAAATCGAAGTGATAGTCAATTTTGCTCCTGTTTTTTAATTTTGTGCAACGCCATACCATCGGCCCGTTTCTCTTTTGAGGAGTTCGACATGAAACGCATCATCCTGTTTCTCGCCACCAACCTGGCGGTCATGCTGGTTCTCAGTGTGGCCACCAGCCTGTTGGGCGTTAACAAGTTCCTGACAGCCAATGGCCTGAACGTCGGCATGTTGTTTGTCTTTGCCGCAGTGATCGGTTTCGGTGGCGCCTTCATTTCGCTGCTGATGTCCAAGACCATGGCCAAGTGGAGCACTGGCGCCCGGGTCATCGAGTCACCGAGTTCATCGACGGAGATGTGGCTGGTCGATACGGTGGCCAAGCTGGCCAAGCGCGCCAACCTGCCGATGCCGGAAGTGGCCATCTACGATGGCGAGCCGAATGCCTTCGCGACCGGCGCGACCAAGAACAAGTCGCTGGTTGCCGTCTCGACCGGTCTGCTGCAGAGCATGACCCGCGATGAAGCCGAAGCCGTGCTGGCTCATGAGGTGGCCCACATCGCCAACGGCGACATGGTCACGCTGACGCTGATCCAGGGCGTGGTGAACACCTTCGTCGTCTTCCTGTCGCGCATCGTCGGCTACGTGGTCGATGGCTTCCTGCGTCGTGGCGACAGCGAAAACAGTGGCCCGGGGATTGGTTACATGGTGACCAGCATGATTTGTGAAGTCATCTTCGGCCTGCTGGCCAGCATCGTTGTGGCCTGGTTCTCGCGTCAGCGTGAATTCCGTGCCGATGCGGGGGCGGCTGGCTTGATGGACTCGCCGGTGCCGATGCAGAACGCCTTGCGTCGTCTGGGCAACCTGCATACCGAAGCCTTGCCGCAAAACATGGCCGCTTCAGGTATTGCCGGTGGCAAGGGGGGCTTCATGGCGCTGTTTTCCACCCACCCGCCGCTGGAAGAACGGATTGCCGCATTGGGAGGCCGTTGATCGCTGCCGTTCGTGGCATGCGGTTTGCTAACTCAATGTTCATGATGCAACGCACAAACCTGTTGATTCTCCTGTTGGGCATGAGTGCGACGCTGGCCGTCGCGCAGCCCGAATACGATCTGCCGAAGCTGGAAGCGCTGGCCATGGAGTCCAGCCGCTCCGTACTGGCGGCGCGGGAGCAGATCACGGCTGCCCGCCATGCCGTCGAAAGTGCGGGTGCCTTTCCCAATCCGGAACTGGAATACCTCGGTGGCACTGCGCGTTCTCGCGGCGTGGGGGGCAATCTCGGCGATGCACGCAGCGTCGCGCTGACTCAGCCGTTGGATATGCCGTGGCGCCGATCTGCCCGGATCGGCGCGGCGGAGGCGGGATTGGCGGCAACCAGTGCGGCGGTGCGCGCTTTCGAAGCGGACTCGCTGGCCCGTCTTCGCCTGCGCTATTTCGAAGTTCTACGTCGCGATGCCGAGTTGAAAAATGCCCGCGAAGACATGAGCTTGATGGAGAGTGTGCGCTCACGTATCGCACTTCGGGTCGAAACCGGTGAAGCGCCGCGTTTCGAGTTGATCAAGGCCGATGCCGAAGCGCTCAACGCGCAGAAGAGCGCTCAGGCCGCCGGATTCAGGGTCGAACAGGCGCGTTCGTTGCTGCGCCAGGCGGTTGGTGGTGCGCTGCCGCCTGAGTTCGGTTTGCAGGGCCGATTACGTGATGTACCGGAGTTGCCGCCGCTGGATGGGCTGCGCAAACAACTGGGCGAAACGAGCCCGGATTTGGCGCGGGCCCGCGCCGAAATGGTGCGTGCCCAGCATCAGCTTGATCTGGAAAAACGGCAACGCTGGCCGAGCATCGCCTTGAAAGCCAGCATGGATGAGGATCCTGAGACGCGGGCCTCGAAAGTCGGCGTGGTGGTCTCGATCCCCTTGTGGGACCGGCGTAGCGGTCCCATCGGCGAGGCGGCGGCGCAATTGTCGCGGACACGCCACGAATTCGCGGCGCAGGAGTTTTCGCTGGCCCAGCAGCTGGACGTTGCTGTCCAGCAGTATGAAATCGCCCAGTCGCAGGTGACGGCGCTGGAAGGCGGCATCGTCAGGCAAGCCGAAGCTGCACTGAGGGTTTCCGAGGCGGCCTATCGCTTTGGCGAACGCGGCTTCCTTGAAGTGCTCGATGCGCAACGGGTTTTCCGTGCGGCTCGCGCCGAGTTGATTGCAGCACGCTACGAATTGGCGGCGGCGTGGGTGGAAATTGAAAGATTGCGGGCGATTCCCGGAGAAACAAGAAAATGAAAATAGCCCTGATTTTGGCCTTGAGCGCGGCATTGCTGCTCGGCTGCAATAAGGAAAACAACCCGGCCGCTGCCAAGCAGACGCAGGATCCGAGCATCGTTCACCCCTCCCCGGAGCTGCTGGCTCAACTCAAGCTGGCGGATCTGGAAACGAAGGCGGTGGCTGAAACCCTGCGCGTGGCCGGGCGGATCGATTTCGATGAGCAGCGTCTGGCGCGCATCGGCGCCACGGTGACCGGTCGTGTCACCGACATCGATGCCCTGCTCGGGCAAAGCGTCAAAAAAGGCGAAGTCCTGGCCCGTCTGAACAGCAGCGAGTTGTCCAGCCAGCAACTGGCTTACCTGAAAGCACGGGCTCAGCTGGAGCTGAACCGCCGCAACGCCGAGCGCGCCAAGGCCTTGTTCGACGCCGATGTGATCGGCGCTGCCGAGTTGCAGCGAAGGGAGAGCGAATTCCAGATTTCCGTGGCCGAAACCCGCGCCGCTTCCGACCAGTTGCAATTGCTCGGGGTCAGCCGCACGGCAATCGACCGTCTCGGCAAGCAGGGGGCGGTTGATTCGGTGACACCTGTCACGGCAACGTTGAACGGGGTCGTGGTCGAACGCAAACTGGCCCAGGGTCAGGTGGTACAGCCGGCGGATGCGCTGTTCGTCGTCGCCGACTTGTCGCGTCTATGGGCCGTGGCTCAGGTGCCGGAACAGCAGGTGAGCCAGGTCAAGAGCGGGCAATCGGTCAGCATCGAAGTCCCAGCGCTGGGCAATGAGAAGCTGGTCGGCAAACTGATTTTTGTCGGCCAGACCATTGATCCGGAGACGCGCACGGTACTGGTCCGTACTGAACTGGACAACCGCGAGGGGCGCCTCAAGCCGGCCATGCTGGCCTCAATGCTGATCGAAGCCAAGCCGGTTGAACGCCTGGTCGTGCCGGCCAGTGCCGTCGTGCGTGAAAACGACGAGGATCATGTTTTCGTTGCCGAGGGCGATGGGATTTTCCGTCTGCTCAAGGTCAAGCTGGGGCCGGAGCAAGGCGGTCTCCGCGTGTTGTTATCCGGGCTCAAAGGCGGCGAAAAACTGGTGGTTGACGGAGCATTCCACCTGAACAACGAGCGCAATCGCAAGGAAATGGAGGGGTCGTGATCGAGTCCCTCGTCCGTAGTGCGCTCAAGCAGCGCCTGATCGTCGCGGTCATTGCGACTGTTCTCTTTTTCTTTGGGCTGGATGCGGCGCGCAAGCTGTCGGTCGACGCCTTCCCTGACGTGACCAATGTCCAGGTTCAGATCGCGACCGAGGCCACTGGCCGTTCGCCGGAAGAGGTCGAGCGCTTCGCCACCGTGCCGCTGGAGGTCGCCATGACCGGCCTGCCTGGGCTGGAAGAAATGCGCTCGTTGAACAAGCCAGGCCTGTCGCTGATTACGCTGGTATTCAATGACAAGACCGATGTCTATTTTGCTCGTCAACTGGTCATGGAGCGCCTGCTGGAAGTCGGCTCGCGCCTGCCGCAGGGCATCACGCCGGTGCTGGGGCCGGTATCGACTGGCCTGGGCGAGGTCTATCAATACACGCTGGAGCGGGCCGATGACGGTGACAGGACCCTGAGCGAAGAGGAATTGATGAAGCGCCGGATCGCCCAGGACTGGGTGGTTCGTCCGCTGCTGCGTTCGATTCCGGGCGTGGCGGAAATCAACTCGCAGGGCGGTTATGCCAAGCAGTATCACGTGCTGGTCAATCCGGACAAATTGCGCCACTTCGGGCTGTCGGTGGCCGATGTCTATCAGGCGGTCGGGCGCAACAATGCCAACGCCGGTGGTGGGGTGCTGCCGCAGTATGCCGAGCAATACCTGATCCGCGGCATTGGTCTGGTGCGCGATGTCGAAGACCTGCGGGCCATCGTTCTTCGTGAGAGGGATGGCGTCCCGGTTTATGTGCGCGATGTGGCTGACGTGCAGATCGGCCATGACGTCCGCCAGGGCGCCGTGATCAAGAATGGCGTGACCGAGGCGGTCGGCGGCGTGGTCATGATGATCGCCGGCGGCAACGCCAAGGAAGTGGTCGGCCGCATCAAGGCGCGGGTCGAGGAGATCAACCGTAAGGGCATGTTGCCCGATGGCTTGAAGATAGAGCCTTATTACGACCGTTCCGAGCTGGTCGATGCGGCGCTGTGGACGGTCACCAAGGTGCTGCTCGAAGGCGTGGCGCTGGTTGTTGTCGTGCTCTTCCTGTTCCTTGGCGATGTCCGTTCTTCGCTGATCGTCGTCGGTACGCTGGTGCTGACGCCGTTGCTGACCTTCATGGCGATGAACAAGCTGGGCATTTCGGCCAACCTGATGTCGCTGGGCGGCCTGGCCATCGCCATCGGCCTGATGGTCGACGGCTCGGTGGTCGTCGTCGAAAACGCCTACCTGCAACTGGGCCGGATGCTCAAGTCCGGTGAAAGTTCGACCCGGGTGATCCTGCGCGCCGTGGTCGAGGTGGCGACACCGGTCATCTTCGGGGTGGGCATCATCATCCTGGTCTTTCTGCCCTTGATGACGCTACAGGGCATGGAAGGCAAGATGTTTGCACCGCTCGCCTACACCATTGCCATTGCGCTGGCGATTTCGCTGATCCTGTCGCTGTCGCTGACCCCGGTGATGTCGACTTACCTGCTCAAGCCACCGGCCCATGACGGTGACCACGACACCCGACTGATCGCGGTCATGAAGCAGCGCTATCTGAAAATGCTGCACTGGGCGCTCGGCAACGAAAAAAAGACGGTGACCCTGGCGATCGTTGCTTTCGTCGTCACCGTCAGTGTGCTGCCTTTCCTCGGCACGGCCTTCATTCCGGAAATGAAGGAGGGCTCAGTCGTCCCCGGTATTAACCGTGTGCCCAACATCTCGCTCGACGAGTCGATCAAGATGGAAATGGAGGCCATGCGCTTGGTCATGCAGGTGCCCGGCGTCAAGTCAGCCGTATCCGGCGTCGGGCGCGGCGAGTCGCCGGCCGACCCACAGGGGCCAAACGAGTCGACGCCCATCGTCAGTCTGAAGCCGCGCAGCGAGTGGCCATCCGGCTGGACGCAGGACGATATTCAGGATGCCATGCGGGAAAAGCTGAAAGCCTTGCCGGGCGTGCAGATTGTCATGGCCCAGCCGATTTCTGACCGGGTTGATGAAATGGTCACCGGCGTGCGTTCGGATATCGCGGTCAAGGTCTTCGGTGATGATCTCGATCAACTGAAGAAGGTCGCCGGCCAGATCGGCAAGGTCGCCCAATCCTTGCAGGGGGCACAGGATCTGCGTATCGAGCGGATCAGCGGCCAGCAATACCTGTCGATCGAAATCGACCGTCAGGCGATTGCCCGCCTTGGCCTGAATGTCTCTGACGTCAATGACGTGCTGGAAACGGCCGTTGGCGGCAAGGTGGCGACCGAGATTTTCGAAGGCGAACGGCGCTTCCCCGGCGTGGTGCGCTTGCCGGAACGTTTCCGAAATAACGTCGAGGCGATCTCGAACATCCTGCTCACTTCGCGCAACGGGGCGCAGGCCCGGTTGGCCGACGTCGCCAAAATCAGCGTCATGGATGGCCCGGCACAGATTTCGCGCGAACTTGGCAAGCGCCGCATCGTGATCGGGGTCAACGTCAAGGATCGCGACTTGGGCAGCTTCGTCGCCGAGTTGCAGCAGAAGGTTGAAAGCCAGATCACGCTGCCGGAAGGCTACTACCTGGAGTGGGGGGGACAGTTCCAGAACATGGAGCGGGCGCTTGGCCATCTGAAGATCATCATCCCGATCACCATCGCAGCGATCTTCTTCCTGCTCTTCCTGCTTTTTAATTCGCTGCGTTTCGCCACGCTGATCATCACCGTGCTGCCGTTTGCTTCCATCGGCGGTATTGTCGGCTTGTTCGTGACCGGGGAATATCTGTCGGTACCCGCCTCGGTCGGCTTCATCGCGCTGTGGGGGATCGCCGTGCTCAACGGCGTGGTGCTGGTCTCCTACATTCGTGGTCTGCGCGATCAGGGGCGGAGTGTGCGTCAGGCCGTGATCGAAGGCGCAACGCTGCGTTTCAGGCCAGTCATGATGACGGCGACAGTCGCCATGCTAGGCCTGATTCCCTTCCTGTTTTCCAGCGGGCCGGGGTCTGAGGTGCAGCGACCGCTGGCCATCGTGGTCATTGGTGGGCTGATTACCTGCACCTTGCTGACGCTGCTGGTTTTACCCACGATTTACCGCTGGTTTGACGAAGATGAGGTCGAAGCATGAAAGAAATCAAGGCGATCATTCGCCCCAACAAACTGCCGCTTTTGCGCGATGCGCTGGTCGCCTTGCCGGACTTTCCAGGGATGACGGTCTCCAAGGTTGAGGGGTGCAGCGCCCCGTCGCGCCATGTGCCGGCGCGGACCAAAATCAAGGATGAACTGACCGATTACACGTCCAAGGTACGCATCGAAATCGTCGCGCCCGACGAAGTCGCCGAGACCATCTTCCTACGCATTACCGAAGTGGCGCAGACCGGGCATTACGGTGATGGTCTGGTCTGGATCACCGACATCGAAAAGGTGGCCTTCGTTTTCAAAACGACCCCCGGGCCGGATTAACTGGAAAAATCGCCTATTGCTTTAGTCATGTGTGGAGGATTTCACATTGCGTTTTTGATGATTTTGTAAAATTCGAACTATGTTAATGCTCGAAAGGGCAGAGGTGGTTCGAAGTCAAATGGGAAAACTGCATAACCCCGCGAGTGGGGCAACCCTGATGTCACCAGCTGCGTTACAGGAAGGCATCGCCAGCCTGTCGCGCGGGGTCTATTTCAGGGAGGCCTCCCTGAGCATGATGCTCAGCATCCTGACCGAATCGGCTGCACAAATGTCCGGGGTTGAGCGCGTCAGCATCTGGGCTTTGACCAATAGTCAGAGCGAACTGACATGCCTCGATCTCTATGAACAAGCCTCCGGGCAGCACAGCAAGGGCGCGAGCATTGATGCCGGAGGGTATCCCGTCTATTTCCGCGCCCTTCAGGCCGGTACGGCCATTACGGCCGATGACGCCTATCTGCACCCGTTGACGGCCGAATTTGCCAGCGATTATTTGCCGCGCCACAAGGTTACGGCGATGCTCGATACGCCGATCCACATTCGCGGTGAATTGCAAGGAGTGCTCTGTCTCGAACAGGTTGCTTCCCGTCAGCCCTGGACCGCGGCACATCAGCTTTTTGCCCAGGCCGTCGCCAATCTCGTGACTCTCGCCCTGGTCGAGTACGAAGCGGAAGAAGCGCGGCGGGCCGCCAAGGAAGCCAGCGACCGCCTGCGCGCCGTGTTCGATGCATCAAGGGATGCGCTTTTCCTGGCGGATCGCGATAGTGGCGAGATTCTGGATGTCAATCGTCAGGCCGAAGCCCTGGTCGGGCGGACGCGCAATGAATTGCTCGGTCGTCATCAGGGGAGCCTGCATCCGGCCGAGTTCCAGAAAAGCATGCTCGGTGAGTTTCGCCAGATGTTCGATGGCCGCCAGTCTCGGGCTTTGGCGAGCCAGGTGCAGCACAGCGACGGCCGCAAGCTTCCAGTCGAGATTACCGCCGAGGTCGCCGATCTGAGTGATGGCCGGCGGCTCGCCTTGAGTATTTTTCGGCCGGTCTAGGCCGCGACGGCAGCGATTGCCGTGGCTAGCGCGTGCACCAGCCGCTCAATTTCCTCCCGGTGCTCATCAGAGTCTAGCTCGGCCGCGTTGCGGCCAATATAGTCGGTCAAATGCCGGGCAAGATGCATGATGCCCCAGAGTTCGAGCAATTCGGCCTGCTGCGCCAGTTTCATCGCTTCGGTCGTCAGCGCATAGGCATCAGGCGGCAGGGCGGCCAGTGCATCTCGCATCAATTCGATCTGCTCGCAAGCCTCGTCGACAAAAAGACGGTCCAGTACAGCCGAGCGTTCGGCGTTGTCGGGCGCTGAGGCTGCCGCTTCGAGGCGCATCGAGAAATGCTGGGCGCGGTCGGCAAAGGCCTCATGCTCCAGCCCGTCCGCTTCGCCAAGGCATTCGATGGCCCCTGTGATGGCAGCGATCAGGCGCGGCGACGGGCTCGCATTTTCCAGGCGGTCGGCCGCACTGGCCAGGGCTTCTCCCAGTCGGAGAGAGTCGCCATCGGCAGTTTCAATGGCGATGGCGTAGAGACTGAAGATGGCGGGCCGGATGTCTTCAGCCCCCGCGCCGTGACGGTCTGACCACGCGGCAGCCAGACGCTTTCCGGCAGCGACCCAGCGCTCATTGAGCTTTGCATCGAAGCGTAATTGCCGGGGCTTGCTGACCCAGGGCAGGATGGCGGCAGTCGCTGCCAGCGTTGGAGCGAGCGCCGCCCGGGTTTCCTCGAGATCTTCCTCGGGGATGTCAGCCATGAAAGATTTATTGAGCTGCCAGCTTGGCGAAGGCCGCAACGACTTCCGGCGGCGCCTGCACCAGTTCGATCAACACGCCTTCGCCGCCGATCGGGAATTCGTCATTGCCCTTCGGGTGCAGGAAGGTGATGTCGAAACCAGCCGCGCCCTTGCGAATGCCGCCCGGAGCAAAACGAACACCGTTGGCCGACAGCCATTCGACAGCCTTCGGCAGGTCGTCGATCCACAGGCCGACGTGGTTGAGCGGCGTGGTATGCACGGCCGGCTTCTTTTCCGGATCGAGCGGCTGCATCAGGTCGACTTCGACCTTGAACGGGCCGGTGCCCATGGCGCAGATGTCTTCATCGACATTTTCGCGCTCGGAAACGAAAGTGCTGGTGATTTCCAGGCCGAATTTCTCGACCCACAGGGTGCGCAGTTTTTCCTTGGACGGACCGCCAATGGCGATTTGCTGGATGCCGAGAACCTTGAAGGGACGAGTCATGAGTGGATTCCTGTGTTGGATTGAATAACGTAATCCATAATTATAGGGATTTCTTCCGGTAGGCAAAGACCACCATGGCCACCCCGATCAGGATCATCGGCAACGACAGCCACTGTCCCATGCTGATTGTGTAGGACTGCCCGAAAATACCGTGATCCGGCTCGCGAAAATACTCGGTAATGAAACGGAAGGCGCCGTAACCGATCAGGAAGGCACCCGAGGCAGCAGCGCGCGGGCGCGGCTTGGCGGTGAACCACCAGAGGATCACGAACAGTGCGAGGCCTTCCAGTCCAACGTGGTAGAGCTGCGACGGGTGGCGCGGCTGCATGTCGCCCGACTGCGGGAAGATCATTGCCCACGGCAGGCTGGGGTCGGCCACGCGGCCCCACAGTTCGCCGTTGATGAAATTGCCGATGCGCCCGGCGGCAAGGCCAAGCGGCACCAGCGGTGCAACAAAATCCATCACCTCGAACCAGTTCAGGTGGTGTTTGCGCGTCCAGAGGCCCATGGCGACCAGAACGCCGAGGAAGCCGCCATGAAAACTCATGCCGCCTTTCCAGACCGCGAATATTTCCAGCGGATTGGCCAGGAAATAGGCTGGTTCGTAAAACAGGACCTGTCCCAGCCGACCGCCAAGAATCACGCCGAGCATGCCGTAGAACAGCAGGTCGTCCAACTGTTCTACGCTCAGGAAGCCTGGCCGGGTTTTGATCCGGTAGCGGCCAAGAAAAATAAACTGAACGAAGGCCACCAGATACATCAAACCGTACCAGCGCACGGAGAGCGGGCCGACAGAGAAAGCGACGGGGTCGAACTGTGGGTGAAGAAGCATCGAAGGCGCAGAGTGGGCTAGAATTAGCCGATTATAGTTCGCGCGCCATGACAAGACGTCGGCGCCAGATTCAGACGGAGATTTCCATGCCCCAATACCGCTCCCACACCTCGACCCACGGCCGCAACATGGCTGGTGCCCGCTCCTTGTGGCGCGCCACCGGCATGAAGGACGGCGACTTCGGCAAGCCGATCATCGCCGTGGTCAATAGCTTCACCCAGTTCGTGCCGGGCCACGTCCATCTGAAGGACATGGGGCAGCTGGTGGCGCGCGAAATCGAAGCCGCTGGCGGCGTCGCCAAGGAATTCAACACCATCGCCATCGACGACGGCATCGCCATGGGCCACAGCGGTATGCTGTATTCGCTGCCCAGCCGCGACCTGATCGCCGACTCGGTCGAGTACATGGTTAACGCCCACTGTGCCGACGCCATGGTCTGCATCTCCAACTGCGACAAGATCACCCCGGGCATGCTGATGGCCGCCATGCGCCTCAACATCCCGGTCATCTTCGTGTCCGGTGGCCCGATGGAAGCCGGCAAGGTCAAGATTCAGGGGCAAGTTATCCATCTCGACCTCATTGATGCCATGGTCAAGGCTGCAGATCACTCGGTTTCCCAAGCTGAACTGGATGATGTCGAGCGTTCGGCCTGCCCGACCTGTGGCTCCTGCTCCGGCATGTTTACCGCCAATTCGATGAACTGCCTGACCGAAGCCTTTGGCCTCAGCCTGCCCGGCAACGGTACCGTCGTCGCCACGCACGCCGACCGCAAGCAACTCTTCCTGCGTGCCGGTCGCCAGATCGTCGAGCTGTGCAAGCGCTACTACGAGCAGGATGATGCCTCGGTCCTGCCGCGTGCGATCGCCACCAAGGCCGCCTTCGAAAATGCCATGACCCTCGATGTCGCCATGGGTGGCTCGACCAACACCGTGCTGCATATCCTGGCTACGGCGCAGGAGGCCGGTGTTGACTTCACGATGGCCGACATCGACCGCATTTCGCGCTCGGTGCCGTGCCTGTGCAAGGTCGCGCCGATGACTGACAAGTATCACATTGAAGACGTCCATCGCGCTGGTGGCATCATGGGCATCCTCGGCGAACTCGACCGGGCTGGTCTGATCAATCGTGACGTCCCGAACGTCTATGCAAAAAACCTCGGTGAAGCAATCGACCGTTGGGATGTGGTGCGCCAGCACGACGTCAAGGTGCACGAATTCTTCAAGGCGGCGCCTGGTGGCGTGCCAACGCAAGTCGCTTTCTCACAGGATCGCCGCTTCAACGAACTGGATATTGATCGTACCCACGGCTGTATCCGCAACAAGGCCAACGCCTATTCGCAGGAGGGCGGTCTGGCTGTGCTCTACGGCAACATCGCGCTGGATGGCTGCATCGTCAAGACAGCCGGCGTCGACGAGTCGATCTGGAAATTCACCGGCAAGGCCCGCGTTTTTGAAAGCCAGGATGCTGCGGTCGAAGCCATCCTGGGCGAAAAAATCGTGGCCGGCGACGTTGTCGTTATCCGCTACGAAGGCCCGAAGGGCGGCCCTGGCATGCAGGAAATGCTCTACCCGACGTCTTATCTGAAGTCGATGGGTCTCGGCAAGGAATGTGCGCTGCTTACCGATGGTCGTTTCTCAGGTGGCACCTCCGGTCTCTCCATTGGTCATGCCTCGCCCGAGGCGGCCGATGGCGGCGCCATCGGTCTGGTGGAGGAGGGCGATACCATCGAAATCGACATCCCGAATCGTCGCATCCATCTGGCGGTCACCGATGGCGAGCTGGCCCAGCGTCGCGCCGCGATGGAAGCCAAGGGCGAAGCCGCCTGGCAGCCGGTTAGTCGCGAACGGGTCATTTCGCCTGCCTTGCAAGCCTACGCCCTGATGGCGACGTCGGCCGACAAGGGTGCCGTGCGCGACGTCAAACAGATCCAGCGCCGCAAGTGACACTGACTGTCTGGCTCGGGTTTCTGGCGGCATCGATATTGATCGCCGTCACCCCCGGGCCGGGTGCCGTCATCAGCATGAGCACCGGTATGCGGCATGGCTACTGGTCGGCACTGACTGCGATCCTCGGACTTCAGGCAGCCATCCTTCTGCATCTGCTGATCGTTGCCCTCGGCCTCGGTGCCTTGCTGGCCGCTTCGGAAGCGGCATTTACGCTGGTCAAGTTTCTCGGTGCCGCCTATCTGGTTTGGCTCGGTATTCAGAAGTGGCGAGCACCTGCCGTTCCGGTCGATGCCAATGTTCCTCTGGTTCGCCGCAAGGGGCTCTTTCTGCAAGGTGTGCTGGTTAATCTGACCAATCCGAAAGCGATCATCTTCGTTGGTGCCCTGGTCCCGCAGTTTGTCAGTCCAGCCTTGCCGCAAATTCCGCAATACCTCCTGATCGCCGCTACGCTCTGTCTTACGGACATGACGGTGATGTCCGGTTATGCGTTGGCGGGCACTCGCCTGGGGCGCTGGTTGCATGATCCTGAAGCCATTCGCCTGCAGAATCGTGCGTTCGGTGGGCTCTTCGTGTCGGCCGGTGCGTTGTTGGCCATCTCGTCGAAGCCTTAGCGTTTGCTGTCAACGTAGCGCTTCTTTCGTGCGTTAATAGCATGCGGGTGCGAAAGACCAGACTTGCCGTTCTCCTTGTTTGCAAGGGACAGAAAAGGGTTTTATCATCCCCAGTTGATTTACCTTCCAACTCGAAGAACGGAGCAAGAGAATGAAAGCTGTTTACGTTGCCATGATTGCTGCTGGTGTTGTGATGGCTGGTCAGGCCCAAGCCGATGAGGCGCTGGCCAAGGCCAAGAACTGCATGTCCTGCCACGCTATCGACAAGAAGCTGGTTGGCCCGGCCTACAAGGAAGTTGCCGCCAAGTACAAGGGCGATGCCAAGGCTCCGGCCATGCTGGCTGCCAAGGTCAAGGCCGGTGGCAAGGGTACCTGGGGTCAGATTCCGATGCCCCCCAACAACGTCACCGAAGACGAAGCGAAGAAGCTGGTTGCCTGGGTACTCTCCCAGAAGTAATTCAAGCTTCAAAAGCGCAAAAGCCGGCTATATGCCGGCTTTTATGTTTTTAGGTGTTGACAGGTCCTTGTCTCGTCCGGATAATCTCGGGTTCTTCCGGAGGGGTACCCAAGCGGTCAACGGGAACAGACTGTAAATCTGTCGGCTCTGCCTTCGAAGGTTCGAATCCTTCCCCCTCCACCAGATTGAATGCTGTAGCAGCCTGTGATGCGGGCGTAATAAGCGGGTGTAGCTCAATGGTAGAGCTGAAGCCTTCCAAGCTTAAGACGAGGGTTCGATTCCCTTCACCCGCTCCAAGATGCAGTACGGCTGGAGTTTTAAGGTAGGCCCATGTGGCTCAGTGGTAGAGCACTCCCTTGGTAAGGGAGAGGTCGGCAGTTCGATCCTGCCCATGGGCACCACCGATTAGCTTGGATTCTGGATTTTTTACTTTATTTGATTATTGAGGAACTGGAATGGCTAAGGAAAAATTCGCGCGTACGAAACCGCACGTAAACGTTGGCACGATTGGTCACGTTGACCACGGCAAGACCACGCTGACGGCTGCGATCACGACGGTGCTGTCCGCCAAGTTCGGTGGC